>ENA-OUQK01000536-OUQK01000536.1-human-gut-metagenome-genome-assembly--contig:-NODE-536-length-22677-cov-52.497569_pt1 | contig 22677 bp, 28 predicted proteins | sample MGYA00237954_ERZ548842 | MGnify/ENA primary metagenome ERZ548842 (study PRJEB26490, sample SAMN05194704) | human gut metagenome | biome: terrestrial biome; feature: human-associated habitat; material... | reverse complement strand
TTTTAAAATTATGGTGCAAAGGTAAGAACTTTTACGATAAAGGGCAAGGTATAAATGCGGAGCCGCTTACGTCTGTTTTTACAAGTAAGACCATTTTTTGTGATTTTTCAGCAAACAAAACCATAAAATATACTCTGATGTTCAAATAGTTAGCCAAATATTTGGAGAATAGAATATTTTTTCTTACCTTTGCAAATGAAAGATTTGAATTCAATATTTTTACAAAATATAGCATGTATCAAGATTTAGATTTTACTGATAACAATTACTATCAGGAAGATTATATAGATTCGCCGGTTGATGATTTCGACTGGATGCCTAATTTATTTGCCAAGCTCGCAAATCACCTGCGAACTTCAACTTCTGCTGATGTTATCAGACTGGGAACCATCGGCTGCATCAGAAACAATGAGCCGGGAGATGATTCACTTCTCCAATGGGAAGAAGTAGAAACAATGCGTCGCTATATAGATAGCGTTAACAGAGGCTTGGGTGCACCAGAAGATTCCACACTCCAGCAGTTGCTCCATTCTACAGAATGGACTAACTATGGTATTTTTACCATGAACTTTATCTCGGATAAGAACCTCGACTATAAAGGAATCTGTGAGGTTGAAAATACAAATCTCTCATACGCCAGCATGGCTTTTTTAATTGCTCTGGTAAAAGGGATGAGTATGATTAATCTTAAACATCCTTCAGCAAAGGGAGAAAACAATCATATTTTCACATACGTAATTCCAAGTCAATTCTCCACCTTTTCCTTTGCTTCATTCCTCAATGTGGCCAATACACGTCTCGCTAACAAAGAAGATATTTCTGAACAGGAGATTGAAGAGTTGACCCAACTTGCTTTCAAGAGTCGCTACTGGAAACAAGAGACCTCACTCAAGAGTGAAGACAGCGAGTTGTTCATCTATGTCCTCAAGAACATCATTTCGGAAATTCTAGGACTGAAGCTTGACATCAATGCGGAATCCTTTGCCAAACAGGCAAAGAAGGAAGAGAAAAAGACCGCCACTCCAACTGTAGATAACCATAAGAAAAAGAAGAAGGAGAAGAAGGAAAAAGAAAAGACTATCCTGAAAGATAATTCCAAACCTTCTTTGGCATCTACGATGGTAAAAGTCTTAACAGAGGAGTCCCTCCCGCAAACCAAAGAGAGTCTTATTGATAAGACTATGCAACTCTATCCTACTCTCAAGATAAACTGTTTCAACACCACCCTATCAAGACTCCATAAAAATGAAGTTCTGAATTATTATAATGGTGGACTGATTGGAATAAAAGGCAAAAGATACGGAAGAGGCTACAAGATAATTAGCCGTTTACATAAACATAAGGAAACAGATTAAGGCTAAATTTTGTGCCAAGAAAATCCAAAGGCAAAAAGACCATTGGGCTTTCTTGGCACTATTATATAATACTGTAGCAACAACTAACGTTTGAGACGCTGCTGACGTCCCGGCTTCATCATCTTCATTGCCATGCCGAAACATCTCCTTCTGAAGTCCATATCATTTTCATCGTCTCGTTTACCCCATCCGGTTCCTGGTCCTCCACCGCCACCGCAGCTTTGAGCTATCCTTGTAGCTGCATTCAGATAACCCAAATATAAGGATGCTGCAACCGAACATAGATTTGCAGAATTTTCTGCTACATTTTCGATAAGTGAGCCATCGAATATTTCGCCAACTGTCCTATCCAAGAAATCTCTTTGGCTCGGAGATAAAGAGTTTCGAAGTTCACCATATTTAGATAGACGACTTTTCATATCAAGTGCTGCCATGTGAAAACCGAGTGAGCCAAATTCATGGCTGATTTTAAGATTCACTTTCGGAGCAATCTCTTTGTATTTCGCTTTAATCACCTGATATTTACCTTCTGCCTTTGCCGTTTTTTCTACAGCCAAAGCAGTTTTCTGTTCGGCTTCATGGGCTTTTGCTTCCAATTCTGCCTTCCGTTGTTCCGCATCATGGAGCTTGCTTTCTGCAATTTTCAGTTTTTCTGTCTTGTCAAGTATTTTCTCTTCTGTCTTTTTGATATCGGCATTGATTTGTGAAAGTTTGCGGTCTGCCTCTTCCTTAGAAATCTTTCCTGCAGCAAGGTCTCTATTGAGTTTTTTAATCTCCTGTTCCAGGTCTGCCTTATGAGTTTCAAGGTTCTTGATCATCGTAGCCAAAGCCTTCAGACGAGCAGCAGAGTGCTTGATTTCCCTGCTGAGTGAAGAAATAATTCCTCGCTGATTGGTAATCGTTGAATTTTGCTGTTCGATGGTTTTGGCGTTTTCTCGAACCTCTTCTTCCTTCTCCTGAGCATCCTTCCAGAGCTTTCTGCGATACTCTTCGGTGGTACGATGAACTGCACCGGTTTCCTTGATGCTATCCCCTCTCTCCATACCATACTTCAAACCTACCTCTTCTGCATATTCGGTATGAAGGTTTTCCATATACTTTGATAAAGCATCTCTACTGTCAACTCCACCCATGAAAGTCTTTATAAAAGAAAACCTATTTTTCTCCGTAAGAGGCAAAACCGTACAATGTACGTGTGGGTTCGCTTCATCCAGATGAACGACAAAAGCAGCAATATTTTGCTCTCCATATTTTTTACACATGAAGGCATACGCATCTTTTGCCCATGCTTCAATTTCCGGCATTCTCTTCAAGTCAGAATTATCGGCTCCATGTTCCCAATCCACCTTCTGATTACCAAAAGCCAGGTTTCTCATTACCTCTCGGTTGCCACCCAAGATAAAGTTTGCGACTGTCCTGTACTTTGGATCCAGCCCCTGGTCAATGTATTTTTTGTTGGGGTTTACAATGCCACGTGAATCCAAATTTTCCTGTATTCTCTGGTTGATGGTTTTGAACTTATTTACTTCTGTCACTACCCCACCTTTACCCACTTCGAAGTTCAGATGTTCTCTTGAAGGGTCATAATTCCATCTGGCTTTCTGCGCCCTTTCGCAATCATCTAAACGGCGAAGGTGTTCGTTGCCTTGTGAAGGCGAGAACCCTTTACTGGGTCTCATGTCTATAACGTTTTTTGCTCCGCTCATAATTATTTTTTTTAAAAGAAAGGTTCTTAGGGAAGTATTCCCTGAGCCTAATATCCCCACGGCTTGCCGCACGAATGTCAAAACGTTTTACTTAACGTTTTTGGGGATTTCAGGGTGTTTTTCTAAAACCCCGTATTAGGCTACAGGGATGTAGTACATTTCCCTCTCATGCGCAAGCGCATTTGTACAGAATCTTTACTTGTTGTTACTGTTTGCAAAAGTAACATATTAATTCAAGAATAACAGCACAAATGCGAAATACCTTTGAAATTAACAATTGCAAAACCTTTCGAGCGTTTTGCTTGCTTTGCCACAAACTTATAGAGATAGTTCAAAAACATCAGTAGAAAAGACGAAAGGGCAGCTAGCAAGCATTACTTAATGAGGCGGGATTTCCACAAATCTTCAAGAAAGATAAATTGAAGAAATCACCGAACCACATTAGAAAGTAGAAGAAATTTCTTCTTATGTTAAAAGAACAGAAAGGAAACCTGAAGGCAAGATTTACAGGAGTTATTTCTGAAAGCGAAACTGCTCAATTAAAATTCAAAGAAATAAAAAACAAAAAGTTGACCAACCGAGCTATTTACCATAAAAGATGCATCATCAGTTATGGTGTCTCCTGTCCCCAGATTATAGCCTTCTGATAAAACTAGATTAAACTTATATATATATATGAGTGCATTGAAATAATCTGACAAATTGAACAATAATGTCTATTTTAAGCTGAAAGATATAAAAGAAAAAATGAACGAGAAAAGAAATAAATATGAGAACAGAAATGTATGTAATATACATTCCCACCTCATCCGATTCTCTCAATTTGAAAAGACTTTTTCGCAGGAACTCCATACATTTTGATAGTGTAACAATTCTATTATAGAGCGTCAACTAAAAGCCAAGAGACACATTTACATAATTACACCCAAGAATATCCAATGATTTTTAGTTTGTTGGTAATTAAAAATAGAAAGCGTAGCATAATCTAATCTCTTTCACGTAAATAGATTATGTAACAAAATCATATTTAATAACACTGAGCAAAAGAACACACATTAATTTTATTTATTAAATAATAAATCAAAGAAATATTAATTAAGAATATTCATATTTAATAAACACGAATATTCTTAATTAATAAATATATTAAAACGGCATATCATTATCCTTTATTCCACCTAAGACCTCTTTCGCTAACGCCATATAATCTTCTGAACCATACGATTTTGGCGAATAATCAAAGATACTTTTTGACAGTGCTGCCGATTTGTTCAAGTCTTCACATTGACGTATTGTCGTGTGATATAGAACATCAGGAGATTGAGAAGTAAGCATTTCTTTTATCTGTTTTGATACTCCAAATTTTGTTTGTTTAGTGAGCAAATACTTTCCTTCGATAGCCTTATGATTTGCACGAATAATCTGAGTAAGCTTCTTCGCTCCAGCTATACTAAACTTGTCTGAAATCGGAACGATAAGACGGTCAGCAGCAACGATGACATTCACAAGTATCGCTCCTGAACCAGGAGCCGAATCTATGATGATATAATCAAAATCGCCATCAACTCGCTTAAGCAACTCATATAAATAATGTGTTGCCTCTTGCGTATTGTCCTCTATACTCAATTCTATATTGTGCGCATCTTCGTCTAAAGAAGAAGATCCTGGAATAATCCACAGATTTTCACATACACATGCAGGTTGTATCTCAACATCATCATCATTGAGATATGTAGAGAGATTAACAGAGTTCTCTACATCTACAGCGCTTTGCATTGTCAGATTACACTGTGCATCACAGTCAACAAGCAAAACCTTTTCGCCAAGCTTTGACAAAGCTGCAGCAAGATTAAAACTAGTCATAGTCTTGCCTACCCCACCTTTATGGTTTACTACTGCTATTTTTACTGCCATAATCACTTTTTTTAGTATTACTTGAGAAGAACAGAATATGTAGAAAGAAGAGAAGTTCCAATCAGTTCCTTCATACTCTTCCCTGTTTTTTTCGCCTCTTTGCGAAGAGCTTTCAAGAGTGTTTCTGGTAATTGGATTGTTACAGAAACTTCCTTCACCCCTTCAATTAATGACTTACGAGGCCTACCCCAGTTTTCGAGTGACTTTTTCTTTGTTCTATTCACACTCTCTTGCTTCCCTACATTAATACCTGGTGCACTATCGACTTCGTTACTAACACTAGAATCAGCATCATTTAATGACAACGAAGCAGGAGTAACGTTATTCAAATAATCGACATTTCCTTTCTTTTTTATAGCCATAACTTTTTTATTTTAAACGTTTTACACCACAAAGATACAATATTTATATTTAATAATCAAGAATATTCATAAAGTTTAACTATAATATTTAATATATAACAAATAATATATTTAATAAATAAGAAATAAAATAAATACTAAATAAGAAATTACATAATTATTAAATATTAATACAAATATATAATAAATAGAAATAAAGATATTTAATAAATAATATAATTAATATTTATCAAATAAGATACTTTGCTTATATGGTGTTTTTGTTGTATCTTTGCAACAGGGTACTAAAGTAATTGTTATTGAGGTATAAAGAAAATGACACATAATCAAATTATGGAAAGAATAAATGATGATATACCTTTTGAGCATCAGATGATGTTCATCGTTAAGGACTACGACCGCAAGGTTGAGGAAAATATGGAACTTCGCAAGGAAGTGGAAGAACTTTCTGCAGCCCTGGAAAAGCAGGGAGTTCAACTGCATGATGCGAAAGTTGATTTGAAAAATGAAATTAAAAAGGAAGAGGAGGCGGAAAAGGCTCTGAAAAAGAAGCCAACATTCGATGAGAAAGTTCTTCAGAAGCAAATGACAGATTTGAAGAAGAAAAACAAAATACTGTCCAAGCAAGTTAATCAACTTCACAGAACTCTACAGTATGTACGTAACAGAACGTGGACGTTGTTGGAAGAGAATTTTATTCCGGAGTTGGAAAAACTGGAATTGCAAATGAGGGAAACTTTGGAGAAATATGAAGAAATGGCTTGGGATCTTCATCAGAAATGAGTATCTTTGCAGCTAAGTAAACGCAGGCGTTCACAGAACTTATTCTATGTTCGTCAAACTTCTTGAAAAATCGCCAAACAAGAGGGTAGGGGTAGGGATAATTCTCTACCCCTTTTGTATAAGTTTTTTAGTTTGGAGCCATCCGTGCGGGAAGAATAGATGTTTTTTGCTCCCAAATGTTAAAGTTTAGTTAACATAGCGGAAAAGCTACCTAAATATTTGGTATTTTATAGCTTTTTAGCTACCTTTGCAGTGTCATTCAGACAAAGAGTTCTTTTACATGTTTAATTACAACAATGAAACACAATCAATTGTACAATGAGTTGACTAAAGCGGGATGCTTTATCACTCGACATGGTGCCGAGCACGATGAATGGTTCAATCCCAAGAATGGGATGAAAATCAGAATTCCAAGACATGGTAGCCATGAGGTTAAGACAGGGTTGCTTAGACGCATTAAAAAGACGTTGCTCGGACAATAGTCCGGGCAACTGCCCTTAACCTTGCAATTGAGCGTGTTGTGGTGATAGACGTGTGGAGAACTCTTTTTGTAGGGAATTTAAACAAATAAGATATATGGCAAAGAATGTAGTGCTGATTTTAGAATATGGTGATGGCGGATACTCTTGTTACAATGATGAGCCATTGGGTAATTATGGTGTCATAGATGGCGATGGTGCGACCGCTGAGGAAGCCAAGGCCGACTTCATGAAGGCTCTTCAGGAATGTAGGGAAGATGACCCTAACAACAAGGACTTGCAAGACTTGACGTTTACATATAAGTACGACGTGCAAGCTTTCTTCAAGGAGTTCTCCTTTCTCAACGCTACCGAGATTGCCAGACGTGCAGGCATCAACCCATCGCTCATGCGCCAGTATGTAAGTGGAGTCAAGAACGCTGGAGAGAAAACATACCAACGGCTCAACGCCTGTATTGGCAATATTAAAGCAGATTTACAAGCAGCCGTCTTTTGATGGTTGTGTTTTCATAAAGTAATTAAAATGAACTCTTTAAGCCCCTGGTGCGTGACGCATCGGGGGCTTTTTTGTGCCCAAATGTTAAATCTTACCTGGCAATACGTTTTTTCGTAGTAAGGGCTCGGGTAATACGAAAATTTGTAGTATCTTTGCAGTGTAAAAACATAGATAAAAGTATATAAAAACATAAGATTATGGAAATAGCAGTAACAACAGTAAAACAGAACAAGGATAGTGCAGTAAAGCAGCGCATCCAGGATATTCAGATGCTAATTTCGTGGCGAGAGATTGCACATACATATTTCGGCAAGTCAGCATCATGGCTTTATCACAAACTCGATGGCATCGATGGAAATGGTGGAGTGGGAGGTTTCACCGAAGAAGAGAAGATTATGCTCCGTGAAGCACTATGCGAGGTTTCAAACCGCATACGTGCTGCTGCAGACAGAATATAAAATGAGGCTGGGGCTTATCATTCCCCATAAGACAAATATTTTGATTCTTTAGAAATCGCTAAATAAGAGGTGGAGAGTTGCCCCGCCTCTTTCATTTATTTGCACTATGATGGATTTATTAGTGTAATCTATTGTTCTTGAAAAACACAAGTATCTGAAAACGTGGTTTTTATGCTTGCTTAGTATGTAATAATGTAAACATTATGCCTTTATGTTTTGTTTGTGTTTGTTAACTGCGTTCTCTTGCATATTTCGTATATTTTTGGTATCTTTGCCAAAAGAATTTTTAAAGAAAGGATATAATATGGCATTAAAAATAAAAAATCGTGAAGAAGCAATAGCTGTACTTCGTGATATGGTTCAGAGAAAAAAGGAAATGGAGAAACAAGTTCAAGAAGAATTTGCCAAAGTACGTAAAGAAGCAGAGTTGAAAAAGGCAAAGAAGGAACTGAAAAAAGGATGAGGCGATGCAATTGGAGGCTGTTAAGCATAAAAACGAGAAGCTGGCCAGACAAGCTAGCTTGCTTCATAAGTGTATGGTGTATATACGCAACCAGAGCCGCCACCTCCTGGCTATGGTAGAGGTTCCTGACTGGAGAATGTTCTCCACCTCTTTATATAATGTTGCCAAGAAAACCAAAAGGTCTTTAGCCTTTGGGATGAATTAGCACAAGATTTAGCCTTGTTTCTCAATGTACTTTCTGAATTGCATCACATATATTGAAATAGTGTAATTTTTAGCAAATAATTGCATTTTTCCTTTGTATTTCGAGAAAAATCCGTATCTTTGTACACTATGAAGATGATACAGAAGACATATAAGTTTAGGCTTTACCCGAATAAGGAGCAAGAGAAAATGCTTGCGAATTATTTTGGTAGTGTCCGCTTTGTCTACAATCATTTTCTCGCCAAGCGCAAGGAACAGTATGAGCAGACCAGGAAGAGTTCCAACTACTATGAGCAGGCAAAGGAGCTGACGGCAATGAAAAAGACCGAGGCCTTCTCCTGGTTGAAGGAAATCAACAGTCAGACTTTGCAGCATGCCTTGCGCCATTTGGAGACCGCCTATGTGAACTTCTTCAAGGGGAGAACCAGGTTCCCACGCTTTCACTCAAAGAAACATGGGGGCAGCTTTGCTGTTCCCCAGCATTTTAAGGTTGAAGGCAACAGAATATTCATCCCGAAATTCAAAGGGGGGGTATCAGGTTCGCCAAGAGTCAGGATGTTCTGGGCGAGTTAAGAAATATGACAGTATCTGTAACACCGGGCGGAAAGTATTACGTTTGCATCATGGCGCAGGTTGAGGTCGGAGACTTGGAGAAAACCAATCTGAGTGTCGGCATCGACTTGGGCTTGAAGGATTTCGTGATTACCTCCAATGGTGACAGATACTCATCAAATAAGTTCATCAAGAAGTATTCAAAGAAGCTGGCAACGATGCAAAAGCATCTTTCACGTAAGAAGAAGGGAAGCGGTTCTTGGAACAGGCAGCGTATCAAGGTTGCCAGGTTGCAGGAGAAAATCATGTCTTGCCGCAAGGACAAGCTGCATAAGATTTCCATTGACCTCATTCGCAGATACGATGTGGTGTGCTGCGAGGATCTGAATGTCAAGGGAATGGTAAGAAACCGTCATCTTGCCAAGTCTGTTTCTGATGCTAGCTGGAATACATTCGTTACCATGCTGGAGTACAAGGCAAAGTGGTACGGCAAAACTCTGGTTAAGATAGGCCGGTTCTATCCATCCTCGAAGACCTGCCATCATTGTGGCCATGTCAAGGAGGATCTTTCTTTGTCTGACCGCTACTATACTTGCCCAAATTGCGGTGAGTTGATAGACCGTGACCTGAATGCAGCGAAGAATATACTTGATGAAGGTTTAAGAAAAATATCGGCAGGAACTGTCGATTACACCGATGGAGAGGGTGTAAGACTTGTTTACAAGCATTCCTTGATGAAGTCGGAATCCCACAAGTCTTTAGCTTGTGGGTAGTTCAAATCCATGCACTTTTGAATATGTTACATTATCTATATTATCATTGTTTAATGAATGAAATATCATTAAATCATGATATTATTATCACGGTTTACTGAATAAAATATCACGAAATCATGATATTTGTCTACACCAAGCCAGGATGATACCAGCAACGAGGAGGATTGTACAAACTCCTATAGTAAGGAAAATCGGAATCTTCACATCCTGAAGGTTCCTTGCCCGGTCAAGCACCAGGCAAGCCCCAACAAGTGCGGTGAATCCGGCTAAAATGAAGCAAATTTCACTCATTTCCGTTCTTACTTAAAACCTGGCTATTTCGAATGATCATGCAGCCATGCCTTCTGCTCATAGCTGAGACGGTCCCAGTTGGTTCTCTTCTTTCTTCTCTTACCGCCACCAAGCACAGCCTTCGTTGTGCCCTTAGCCAAGGCACCAACAAACAACATCATTAATAATGTCTCCATAATCTTGTAATTTTACTTTGTTACACTAAACGTTCCAAAAGGAATCTCCTGGGCAGAAGCTACTGCCATATAGATGATTCCATACTCTCCTGGTTCAAGCTCTGAAGCCGGAATGGTAAGCAGATAACTCTGGTTGCCATACTTGTGTCCAGAGAAGGAGAGATATCCCTTTTTCTGTGCATCAGAACTTCCGAGCACCGCAGGTTGAAGTGTCAGCCACTGTATTCTTCTGTCCTTCTTAGAAGCCTTGAATCGCACGATGCGGTAGATGCCCATCGGGTCATAATCATTCTTCTCAACCTTGATGAGCAGTCGGATATCCTTTCCGTCCTTTTTGATAGAATGAGCAGACTTACCTCCGGCAAAAGCAATATCCATTCCTTCCACTCCAGCTAAAGTGTTCACTGCATCTGCAGCAAGCCCTACGCCGGCAGCCGTACCCATCACTCTTACACCTGTCTCCAGTCCAGCCATGCTACCTGTGCTAAGTCCTACCATGCCACCTGCAAAACCGAGGTCACTTACAGCACCTGCAATCTTGGAGAACTTAGAAAACTTGTTCTGGTGTTTTTCTACCTTGCCGTTTTCCTTTGGAAGAACGACGTATGTAGAATCGCTAGTGAGCATACAATAGCTACCAATGAACTCTGGTTCTGGAGCCGTTACCTGTTGTGCATTTGAAGAAGCTGCTAGTGCCAATGCAGCGATAGAAAAGAAAAGTTTCTTCATATTTTTAAAGTCTGTGCCTGGCTCCTGACAACGTTTCATTTACTATTCTGTGAATTGTAAGGTTAGCGGAAAGGGGTGGAACCAAACCGAATCATCTGCACTCATAGGCCTTCGCATTGCCATTCCGCCAGAATCTTCAGTTGGTCCACCCCCAGTTGTGTGTATATATACGAAATCTTTCACGGCCAAGGTTTCTCGGTCGTGAAAGAGGTACAATCCACCCTGTGGGGCATCCCTGTAAGATTATCGAGCGGATGAGTTTGCGAAGTTCATGAGTGTCGACTTTTACAGTTACGCCTTAACGCTGTTGTACATTTTGATGCTTTTGCATCACGTTTGCAAAGATACGAAAAAAAGCTGTAGCAGCCAAACTTTTCATGGCTTATTTTCTTTTCAGAAAAGCTCGTTTTTTTGATTCTTTTGACAAACTTTCGTTTTTTGCGTATATCTCTATGATAAATAATATTCTCTTCCTCTTTACGCGCGCGATGATATTCTTTTTACACGAAAAATGAGTATTTGGATCCCTTTTCTTTATCTCCAACCTACCATATAGCTGCCATATGGTAGGTTTTCTATACGCAAAAGTGAAACTTTTTGGGAAACTATACCACCAATTATTCTATATAACAGTTATATGGAATAATTTAAATTCTCATGTGTAGGCACATATTTAAAGCATATATATATTTATGCATTATTTAGATGTTACGTAATTAAGTAAATATCAATAAGTTACAGAGCAAAATAGCCATCAATTTCGGTGAAAGTAAAAAATATTTACGCGCAAAAACTGCCTGTTTTTTGAACGTTGACAGAAAGTCAGCACACACTCATCAACGAGCAAGCGAATTGTCCCCACGAGCAGCAAGAATGAGGATGAGCCCCCTTGTGGGGCGACCCCTAAAAGTCAAAAACAACATAAAAGCATCCTTTTATGATAGACAGGGCATTTTATTTCGCCTCAAACTCAGGCAAAAATGGCATTTTAGTACTTTTATATATTTTTTTTTATATTACTTTTACTTACTTTCGCGCGCGCGTTAGTCAAATCATAATATGCTTATTATCAGAGATATATGAAAAGAAACTGAAACTTTTCGGGAAGAAAACTGAAACTTTTCGGGAAGAAACTGAAACTTTTCGGGAAGAAACTGAAACTTTTCGGGAAGAAACTCCTTTCTCTACAAAAAAGGCAAAAACATTAGCCCAAACCACTATATTTTAACTTTTTTACTTTTCCTCCAAGCTCTATTGTTAAATAAGAAAAAATAAAACTGAAACTTTTTGTTTTATCGTTTCATTTTCGTAATTTTGCATCGTTTTTAAATAGTACAAACATTTCGGGAAGATGAAAAAAAACAAAGGAAAAAAGTCATATATCGTTCAGCAAGACAATCGCATTGCAAACGAAAAGGATTCTTTTAAGAGGTATGAGCGTAACGTTCTATACCAGGCTGTCCGTGCTTTACAGGAAAAATACCCCATCAAAAAATTAGATGATGGCACATCTATCCACGCATACAACACGAATGATATTAGAAGTGAGATTGTAACGCTAACAGAAACTCGGTTATTAGAATGCCTCGGATCAAAGAATGCAGGAAAGAGAAACCATCTTCCAGAGTTAAAAGCGGCATTACAGGCTTTAGCCGAAAAACGTTGCGATATTCCTGAAAGTTTCAAGGGCAAAAACTGGATATATGTAAATTGGATCAGTTCTGCCGAATACAACCCAACTACAAAGACTTTCGAAATTGAGTTTTCGAAAAAGATAATACCCTATTTGCTCAATCTGTCAGGTAAGTTCACGCAATTCGATGTATATTCTTTATTCGAACTAAAGAACCCTTACACTCAACGTTTCTACATAAAATGCAAGGCTGAGAAACATGACAATTACTCTTTTTACATGACAGAAGAAGAAATTAGAGAAACTTTCCAGGTATATACAGAAAAAGACGGCAAGAGAAAGCCAAAATACCCTAATCACAGCCAATTTCGCACTGCTGTGATAGAGAAAGCATACAAGGAGCTAAAAGAAAAGTACGAAGCAGGCTTTTGCGATTGTTATTTCGAATATACAGAAGCTGAATCATTTAGCGGAGAACGCTATCCTGACAGATGGTATTTTTCTATAGGTTTCAAAGGGCATCCGGCAAATGTTAATGCCTACAAAGAAAAGAAAACTATAGAGGAGCAACATAGCAATAATCCTGTACAGCTAAGCTTCCTCGATTCTCTTGAGTCACAGGGCAAACAGAACCAAGTAGAGTATTCATCAAATACTGAAAAGGCTAAGCAAAACGATTCCAACATTATGATGATAGACCTCACCCTGAAAAAATGGTTCTCTAACGATCCAGACTTCAGGGGAGAAATTGTTAATGCACTATCTAGAATGAGCGTTATTAAAGTTGAAGAAGTAAAAGATAAGATTCTTCGAATAACAACCAACCCAGAATATCGCAAATCTAGCCAAGATGGAACAGTTAAAGTTCTAAGAAGTGCATTAGCCAAGGACGTTCTTAAAAAGAAATAGCGATGAATGAAGAAAAAAAGAAAAAATCAGATGGAGTTTTAAAAGAAACTTTTAAACTTCCAACCGCGAACCAACTTCGGCAATATGTCAAAGAGAAGAAACATGTCTGGACGGATCTAGACAGGGTTGTTGCACCTTCAGTTCTTTTGCTCAACGATGTGCAAACATTGCACGCCTCAAACAATACACTTCTGAAGCTTTATGCCTCTAAAGAAGAAATTAATGCCGCAAAAGAAGCTGCTCGTAAGAGAATAGAATGCCTTGACGACATTCTTGTCAGGCTCAAACAGTCTTCTTTCGACTACAACGTTGCTCTAATGTCGCCACCATGGGACCAAGACGAAAACGGAGTACCAACACTTGTTAAAGCAGAAATCAAACTAGCAGAAGATAGAAAAGACTTATTGTCTTTCATTCAATTAATAGACCAATACATGTATTAGTATTAGTAATATCGATGCAAATATATAGTTCGATAAAATTAAAACTTTATCGAAATATATAGAAACACCGAAAATAGCTGCCAAAAAGTTTGGTGGTTATTTTCGTTTTTTGTATCTTTGCAGCATCAATATTAATCGAAACATAATTCGAAATATGGCAAAGATAGGATATGCTAGAGTTTCTACGAAAGACCAAAATTTGGACTTGCAACTAGAAGCGCTGAAAGAAGCTGGATGCGAGAAGATTTTCTCGGAAAAGAAATCCGGTCTAAGGGAACGACCTCAGTTAGAAGCCGCTCTTGCATATTTGCGCCCTGGTGATACCTTTGTGGTTTACAAGTTTGACAGAATAGGGCGTTCACTTAAAGATCTGCTAAACATCGTTTCTTCCATTCATGAACGTGGCATCCAAATTCAATCACTCAGAGACAACATCGATACATCAAGCACTTCCGGAAAGTTGATGATGAACATTTTTGCTAGTCTTGCAGAGTTTGAAAGAGATCTTATCGTTGAGAGAACTACTGCAGGGCGAAAAGCAGCATTAGCCAAAGGAAAAAAGTTTGGTAGACCAAAAATCAAGCGACACACTAAAGCCAGGGCTACAGCATCCCTCTATAAAAACGGAATGACTATAGATGAAATACAAAAGCAACTAGGTATTAAATCGAAATCTTCAGTCTATAGATTTCTTCGCATCGAGGGAATTGAACCAACCAGAAAACCATTTGTCAGAAAAAAAACAATTTAGACACAGCAACTAAACGAGGCTTATAGGTGGCTGTAGTTAGATATTAACATTTAAAGTAAAACGACAATGAAACAGAATCAAAACAACATAGATTGCGCTCCATCCAAGGATGAGGAAGGAGTAGCAAAGTGCTTAATACAGATGTGCAAGGACTCCAATGCTGGTATTACTTCCTTTAGTATGAGCTGCGAAGATGGCTACGAAGTAACGATTTCTGCTCGCAAGAAGGGAAAGAGGATATATAACGAGTTCTCTCTAGAAGAGTTCGAGGCAATCAAGGACATGGCAGAAGAGAAACTTGCCCAAGCTGAGAACAAACAGAAGCTCCAGGACATCATCGATGTTTGCGAAAGCAATATTGCGGATGCAAAAGAAAATGAGCAGGAGCAAGAGAACCTTGATGATGAAGGGGAAGAATAACTATTAGTAATCTTTGTTAGGTGTTAATTATGGAAAAACATGAAGGTAAGATACAACAAATCACAGAACGTGACAATGTTGGCTTTACAAATAATATAGAATCTCTTATAAGAGTCATTAGAGGAAAGCAAGTAATGCTCGACCGCGATTTAGCAGAGCTATATGAAGTGGAAACGGCACAGTTGAATAGACAGGTGAAACGTAATATCGAGCGCTTCCCGGAAGATTTTATGTTTCAATTGACTAAAGAAGAAACTGAAATCTTGAAATGCCAATTTGGCATTTCAAGATGGGGCGGCGACAGACATTCCCCTTATGCCTTCACTGAAAATGGGGTTGCAATGTTGAGTGGTGTTCTTCGTTCTAAAACGGCAATTGAAGTGAATATTCGCATAATGCGAGCTTTTACATCAATGCGTCATTTTATGGCGAACAACGCTTCTGTGTTCAGCCGCTTGGAAACAATTGAGTTCCATCAGTTGGAAATGCTGCAGCATCAGCAAGAGACCGACAAACGCATAGATGATGTGTTCCGTAGATTAGACGAAGGTAGTGCAAAGCCAAAGCAGGGCGTTTTTTATAACGGCCAGATCTATGACGCTTATACATTCGTGGCCGACTTGATTAAATGTGCTAAAAAACGCATAATTCTCATTGACAACTATGTTGATGAGACAGTATTGACCTTGCTCGACAAAAGAAAAGAGGGTGTGTCTGCTATTATCTATACACAACAGATTAGCCGGCAATTTCAACTTGACATAGAACGCCATAATGCTCAATATGCCCAGATTGAAGTAGAGATGTTCCGGTTGTCGCATGACCGCTTCCTTTGTATAGACGATGATGTATATCACATAGGAGCATCCATCAAAGACTTGGGTAAAAAGTGGTTCGGTTTCTCGAAAATGGAAATACTGACACCGGATGAATTGTTGGAAAAAATAAATAGCTAACACATCTTAAATATGAAGAAGATAATTTTGTTTCTTCTTGCTATCCTGTATGTGGGGATATGCAAGGCGCAGCTCTCGGTAGCAGACTGCAAGTATGTATTGGAAATATTCTGCAGGAACTACTATGGTTCCTGCTTCGATGGAAAAACGTATGTGCCAAACACCATCATCATTACAAGTGTGGGCATTGACCAGAATAGCGGTGGAACCTTCGTGTCCGGGCTTCATTCCTACCAGGGACAGTATATTCCGTTCCGAGGAAGGAAGACTCATACCAATGTACAGTTCAACGCTGTAATAGTCCGTCAGCCAAAGCGTGACTATGTGGTTTTCAACAAATGGTATGAACCGGATATGCTCAACCGTAAAGGTGGATGGGAGACCGGGCAGAGACTCATCACCTATAAGTAAAAAATATAATTAAGTGAACCCAATTTAAAGATAAATGATATGTTTGAAAAGATAATCAAATTTGGTTGTGGCTTTATCGTCATCTTCTTTGTGGTGATGATATGTATTGCCATGTGTTCTGCTTACTTTGCCACAAACGAAGCAAGTAGCACACCGGAGATTACCATGATGTCTTCTCCTAAAACGCTTCATATCTCAAAGTTCGAGGTTGAAGACGTATTGGAAGATGGCAGCGCAGTAGCGCATGTGGAAGACTATTCCGCTGATATAGACTTTATGGGCAAAGTGCTGTTTCAGAATGATGGAACAGACAGTTACGTGAATGACCAGATTATCACGGCTCCTAAAGGCAAGGTGGAACAGATAGGAACATGCAAGTATTCCGGCAATACCATCCCAGTAATCAAAATCATAAAATAGAAGAGGTATGCAGAATAAAAGTATAAACGAAATTACTCTGTTCCGCTATCTTTTTAATCTCGACAACAGAAATCTGCCTCAGAGCATTCTTTCATGGTTCGCTAAAGTTGGCAATGATACGGATTCAGACAGAGAACATGCGGTGAAGGAACTTGCTACATTAAAAGGGAAGTGCCGCAATCTGGTGGTATTCTCTAAAACTTTTGTGGATGCCATGGATAAGTCCTATATGAAGTTCACACAGTTTCATATGGATATCCTTGCTGAGCTGGATAATGAGAACGGAATCGTGCGTAGCCCATATTTTATGAAGGGCTGCTATGTGGTTTACCGCATCAAAAACGGATGCCTCACGTTATGGGTATTCCACGACGGTATAGATAAGTATATTTCTATCCCTACCTACTATATCTGTGCTTCTCCAAAGGACAAGATAAAGGGAAAAGGACATCAGCTGGACTGCATGGTGGTGCCATTGCTCGACAAATGCATGGAGGTAAACCTTAGAGACTATATAGATATGGTTCTCGATTATCTGTGTCTCAGACAGTGGGCAGAAGTGGAACTGGGTAAGGTCTCCACTATAGCTAAAAAGGAGCCTAAGAAGAAAAAAGCACAGGAAGTGGCAAAGCCAGGTCTCGATTACTATACATTCGACAGTAAATGGTACACGGAAATCTCCAATGATGAATCTTTCAAGGTTAGCGGTCATTTTAGGCTCCAGCCTTATGGTGATGGAACCAAAAGGCTGATATGGATTAACGAATTTACCAAGAATGGCTATCATCGTAAAGCCACAATAGATAAAGTGAAGGATGGGGAGGTTTCCTTGTCATAAAAAGCCGTTCTCCGACTGCAAGCCCCCCTAAAATGATAGAACTATCAGTTTACGACAGTAAGCTATTGGTAAAGTTGCGAGGAAGGTGGTCGAAATTTTCGACTACCTCCCGATTTTATTAATACTAGAATATCACAATCTGTGATTTCCAATATTTCCACCTTAACTGAACTGAAAACCTTCATAAAACCTCCACACATCACGTCTGTAGTCCAGTTTTACTTCATCATTCATACTCCATTAGTCAAACTACAAACCATATTGCCGATACAAATAATAACCTGCAAAATAACTGCAAGTTAAATATATATAATATCAAAGGAATAACCTGCAAACAATTTGCAAGTTAGAGGTATTTTTCGTATCTTTGCGACAAAATTATAAACATTAACATAAAGAAAGGAGTTATCATGAAAGCTCATGCAGAATTAAAGAACTTATTGAAGGGTAAGAAGATACAAGCATTCGTTAAAGATATGTGCTTGCATGCCTATCCATGGACGGAACGCATTCCTGCCCAATACTTAGAGTATAAGATATTCGAAGAGTTCCGCTTACGTGAATCTACAGGCGAAAAGACACGCATTGGACTCGACAAAAAGCTACAGATAATTCCTGATGTCATACTATTCATCAAGCCAGGGTTTCGTGCTCTCAATCAAGGACACTGCTTCACAGTTGCTCTAGAGATTAAGGAGTTCAAAGATGATTTGATGCGTGATGAGAAGCTGTGGAAGTATGTCGGCTGGACAGACTTCTTCTTCATAGCAGTACCTGATGAACTCACCCAATATGCATTCGAAAAAATAGTCGAGGTAAACAACGAGCACCCCGAGACCCTATCGAAAATAGGTGTGTTAGGTCTTGAAACAGGCGAACTATATTCACATCCACAACGCTCAGAAGTTAGTATTGAAAAGCAGAACCTGGTATTACAAAACGCTGTCTACAACTACGCATTCAAAGATGCAAAGACTATTTTCTTCACTCCTGAAGAACCACCAATATCTGTAACTTCAACGGAAAAAAATATATCAGAGGAAGATACTAAGATTTCTGCGCAAAATAACTTGCAACAAAACTGCAAGTTAAAAAATAGCGATACACAGCAGTATGAAAAGCAACAAAATAACCTGCAAGAAAATTGCACGTTAAGAAAAGGTAGCTATAAACAACTTTCTAACGAAGAAAAGGCTGCACGAAAAGCTGCCTTCCTGGCACGTCAGGAGTTTCGTGAGAAACGAGCCGTAGAACTCGCAGAAAAATCTACAGTACTCAATGAGGATATACGTCAGCGACTCATGGCCCAATCTACAAAGGCACAGGAAGTGTTCTGGAAAATACGTGAATCAGAGACCGGAAAGCAACTTCAAGATATAGTATCAGAACTTGACTATTCTCAAAGAACAGCCGCTTACGGACTTGCCAGTCTCACATCTGCCGGATTGATCAAACGAGACGGAAGCCGCAAAACAGGAGCCTACATTGTTACTGACGTTGCAGCATGCAATACAACGTGTGCTACATGTTCAATAGCACTCCAATGTAAGGACTACAAGCCCATTTGAATAAATGCGGAAGGATTGGCTATTACTCCAATCCTTCCGTAAGGATATATTCAAGAGTGAGACTAACGTCTTCTTCCTCTAATAACTCTATTTTGCTTAACAGGCTTCATCATCTTCATAGCCATGCCGAAGCATCTTCTCCTGAAGTCAAGATCATCTTCATCGTCTCGTTTACCCCATCCGGTTCCTGGTCCTCCACCGCCACCGCTGCTCTGCGCAATTCTTGTAGCTGCATCCAGATATCCCAAATACAATTGGGACGCTATAGAACAAATCTCTGCCGCACTTTCTGCCATATTTTCAATCACAGAACCATCGAAAATGCGACCTACGGTGGTGTCCAAAAAATCTCTCTGTTCATACGAAAGGGTATCTTTTAGGGCATCAAATTTCGATAGTCTGTTCCTCATATCAAGAGCTGACAAATGATAACCCAGTGTTTCCATTTCATGAACAGTTTGAGCATTTACAGCCGGAGCGATTTCCTTATATTTGGATTTAATCTCCTGATATTTACCTTCTGCCTTTGCCGTTTTTTCTACAGCCAAAGCAGTTTTCTGTTCGGCTTCATGGGCTTTTGCTTCCAATTCTGCCTTCCGTTGTTCCGCATCATGGAGCTTGCTTTCTGCAATTTTCAGTTTTTCTGTCTTGTCAAGTATTTTCTCTTCTGTCTTTTTGATATCGGCATTGATTTGTGAAAGTTTGCGGTCTGCCTCTTCCTTAGAAATCTTTCCTGCAGCAAGGTCTCTATTGAGTTTTTTAATCTCCTGTTCCAGGTCTGCCTTATGAGTTTCAAGGTTCTTGATCATCGTAGCCAAAGCCTTCAGACGAGCAGCAGAGTGCTTGATTTCCCTGCTGAGTGAAGAAATAATTCCTCGCTGATTGGTAATCGTTGAATTTTGCTGTTCGATGGTTTTGGCGTTTTCTCGAACCTCTTCTTCCTTCTCCTGAGCATCCTTCCAGAGCTTTCTGCGATACTCTTCGGTGGTACGATGAACTGCACCGGTTTCCTTGATGCTATCCCCTCTCTCCATACCATACTTCAAACCTACCTCTTCTGCATATTCGGTATGAAGGTTTTCCATATACTTTGATAAAGCATCTCTACTGTCAACTCCACCCATGAAAGTCTTTATAAAAGAAAACCTATTTTTCTCCGTAAGAGGCAAAACCGTACAATGTACGTGTGGGTTCGCTTCATCCAGATGAACGACAAAAGCAGCAATATTTTGCTCTCCATATTTTTTACACATGAAGGCATACGCATCTTTTGCCCATGCTTCAATTTCCGGCATTCTCTTCAAGTCAGAATTATCGGCTCCATGTTCCCAATCCACCTTCTGATTACCAAAAGCCAGGTTTCTCATTACCTCTCGGTTGCCACCCAAGATAAAGTTTGCGACTGTCCTGTACTTTGGATCCAGCCCCTGGTCAATGTATTTTTTGTTGGGGTTTACAATGCCACGTGAATCCAAATTTTCCTGTATTCTCTGGTTGATGGTTTTGAACTTATTTACTTCTGTCACTACCCCACCTTTACCCACTTCGAAGTTCAGATGTTCTCTTGAAGGGTCATAATTCCATCTGGCTTTCTGCGCCCTTTCGCAATCATCTAAACGGCGAAGGTGTTCGTTGCCTTGTGAAGGCGAGAACCCTTTACTGGGTCTCATGTCTATAACGTTTTTTGCTCCGCTCATAATTATTTTTTTTAAAAGAAAGGTTCTTAGGGAAGTATTCCCTGAGCCTAATATCCCCACGGCTTGCCGCACGAATGTCAAAACGTTTTACTTAACGTTTTTGGGGATTTCAGGGTGTTTTTCTAAAACCCCGTATTAGGCTACAGGGATGTAGTACATTTCCCTCTCATGCGCAAGCGCATTTGTAAAATAACCTTACTTTTGCAATTGTGCTTAATTTGTTATGTGAATTACTTTGTTTCACCAGAAGAGCTATGTGGCAAGGGCGATGGGAGCTGTAAAAGCTTTCTCTGAGCCACCTTGTCAAGTTCTTCTTTGCTAAGACTCGTAACTATAATGGTCGGATTTACTGAGACCATTTTAGCCGAGAGAATCTGTTTGATATCGATTACATTCATTTGTTGAAGAGACTTCAAAAAAGAGACAACTGTCGGACGAGTCCATTTCCAGTCTTTGCAAAGTTGAGAAATGTAGTTGCGTTTCAGTTCTCCTTTTTCAAGACCATCAATATGCCGGGATAGCAAATATCTAAAAGCCTTGATTCTCGAAAAACGCTTTGGACTCACTATTACGTAATCATTGCCCAAAAAGTCCATTACCTCAAAAGGAATATGTATTGAGTATTTCTTTTCGATTGGAAGCCTAGTTTCGATAACGTTGCTTTGAGCATTTTTTGCATTAATGATGTCTCTGAATCTTGTTTTATTTTGGTGTTCCATAAAATGACTAAATATTTACATATTAAAATGATAATAAATAAATGTAACATGAACATATCACGCTGCATTTCGATAAATCTCGTTCCATTCTCGAAACTCTCTTACAACGTGTCTGAGAGATTCTTTAGAACCACCCTGTCCATGTCCTACGAACTTTGGAAAAATAGCTCCTGCGCCCAATGCATTCGGAACCAATCAGGAACCTTCCATCTATCAGGATGAGAGTAACAGAAACAGCTGCCGATAATGAAAATATAATCTTCTTCTGATTCAAACAAGTAAGAACATTCTCAGCTATACGATAGTTGAAAAGCAGAAAGGTACATAACAGATTTACCATTATCAAATTGTAAGGAGTTTGCGATGGGAGAAAAAGTAGATTTTTCTCCCACGCATTCCAAAGACAACTGCCCATTCCGGCTTTATCCATTTTCAAGAATGAAGAAGCTTCTCCAATCAAATGATTTGCTCTAACTGCAGAGAGGGTTGTTTCGTAATCAACATACTGAACAGCCAAAAGAACCATCACTAAAATAAGTGTAAAAAGTTTTCTTGCGCTGATGCTAGTTTTCATCTTTTCGTAGTACCACGAAAGAAAGGATACTACTTTCTTCCCGACAGAATCATATAAACCAACACATACCTTCAAGGTGGTCTTATAAATTGGTCCATCGACATTTTCATTTTTCCCTTCAAGGCAACAAGTTCCTTCTTGCAGCCTTCTACAACATCTACCGATGTTTGAAACTTCGGATGGCTATTGCGTCTGACCAGGAGAGATGCTATAGCCATCATACCCAATAAATGATTTTTTATCTTCATATTATTTCTAATTAATTATAAACCGCTGCAAAAGTATAAAATTTTGAAATAAAAATGTATCACGATTCGATATACCTTTGAAATTAACATTTGCAAAACACGGATAATATACATATATTACTAATAATAAGGCAGTTAACAAATATACAGATAAAAACCTGCGCCCTCAATCGTCGGATCCGATCGAGGGCGCAGGTTGAGGTCGAGGACTTGGAGAAAACCAATCTGAGTGTCGGCATCGACTTGGGCTTGAAGGCTGTGCAATAATGGCGTCCATCGGTAGGAGTGAAATTGAGAGTGTAAATTAAACTGTGTCAAGCTACAATAAAAGTAGTTTAACACAGTT
>ENA-OUQK01000517-OUQK01000517.1-human-gut-metagenome-genome-assembly--contig:-NODE-517-length-23142-cov-14.082124_pt1 | contig 23142 bp, 22 predicted proteins | sample MGYA00237954_ERZ548842 | MGnify/ENA primary metagenome ERZ548842 (study PRJEB26490, sample SAMN05194704) | human gut metagenome | biome: terrestrial biome; feature: human-associated habitat; material... | reverse complement strand
ATGCCATGGCTAGAGGACTTGAAATTTCCTAGGGGTTATCAGATGGGTACTCACATATAAAAAAGGGTGTGAATAGTGGTAAAAGAAGAAAACTATTAATTGTAACTTCAAGTACTATAGCTTATAAAGTTATTGAGAATGTTGAAAAGACGAATTATTCTCGTTATGACATTGTTGGTGTGGCTTTGTTGGATAAGGACTTAATTGGAAATAAGATTAATAGTATTTCTGTAGTAGCAAATAATGAAACAGTTGGTATGTATGCATGTAAAGAATGGGTAGACGAAGTATTAATTGTACTACCTAAAGAAATTGTGTATCCAAATACATTAATTGAACAATTAACATTGGCTGGTATTACAGTACATATGAATTTGGCAAAGGTTGTTAATTCACCAGGGAAAAAACAGTTTGTTGAAAAAATTGGTGATTATACGGTTCTTACTACTAGTATTAATTATGCTTCTTTAAATGAACTATTCTTAAAAAGAGTGTTTGATATTATTTGTGGACTGTTAGGATGTATATTAACATTAATTATTTGTATCTTTATTGGACCTGCAATTTATATTGCTAGTCCAGGACCCATTTTCTTTTCGCAAGAACGTGTTGGTAAGAATGGTAAGAAATTTAAGATGTATAAATTTCGCAGTATGTACTTAGATGCGGAAGAAAGAAAAGCAGAATTAATGAAAGACAATAAACTAGGGGATGGAAAGATGTTTAAATTAGATTTTGATCCTCGAGTTATTGGAAATAAAGTAATGCCGGATGGATCTCATAAAACAGGTATTGGTGAATTTATTTGTAAAACGAGTTTAGATGAATTCCCACAATTTTTTAATGTTTTAAAAGGAGATATGTCTATTGTTGGAACTAGACCTCCTTTAATATCAGAAACAAATCTATATGAATATCAACACTTTGCACGATTAGCTATTAAACCAGGAATCACAGGTATGTGGCAAGTGAGTGGAAGAAGTGAAATTATAGATTTTGATGAAGTAGTAAAATTAGATAAATATTATATTAAGAATTGGAATCTTGGCTTAGATATCAAGATTCTATTAAAAACAGTACTAGTAGTAGTATGTAAAAAAGGTGCTGCTTAGAGTATTGAATTAAGAGGGATTGATTTGGATGTAGTAATGTTTGGACAAAAAGACTTAGCTGAGAGGACGTAGTTGAAATTGTTGATAAAGAACTATCTACTAGAATAGCAAAGCTTAATAATGTTACTTATTTAAATCGTTCTGGATATAAGGTGGGTGCATTCGAAATTTAGGGCATTGTACAAAAGTCAATTTTTATAATTGATAAAAGAGGAGTTACTGCAGCTAGAGTTCTTCTTTCTTTGCAAGTTTAATGTTAGCTGTGGCAAATATGATGTAGTTCATATTCGTTCAGAGGGCCCTGCATTTTTTTGTGGCGCCAAAAATATTAGGTAAAAAAGTAATCATGACGAGTCAAGGTTGGAAAGAAATTATATGGTTAAACCAGAAAACGCCACATAAACACAGCAATTTAAATTCTTGTCCATCTTCTTGAAAAGTCTATTTCACATATGATCGTGAAAGTACTTCTGTTGAAATCTACTGCGTTTGGCGATTTGATGGTTTCTATATTTAGTAAATTTAAAATACACACCTAATAATATTGATTTTGAAATTATTATCCATATGTGGAAATAGAAAATGAGAACAGGAGGTTGTTAAGACTAAGTGGAATGAGAGTTTCATTCGGGTTATTTCTTGTGACCTGAAAAGCCGGTTTGTTTACAGTATAGAGCTAATATCTCGGTGTTATTTCTATAGTGCGAACAAGCACTAATAGATGAGTATTGCAGTAAAAGAAATTATTAACTGCTTACACACAAATAAAGTATAGTGATTTCTGCAAGAAAAATTGATTATGCGGTAACTAAAAAATAAAGCAATTTGCAAATATCACTCCAATACTATGAAAGATATTAATGTGAGGAAAAAATTATGCAGCATGTTTTTATTGTTGGAGCCAAGGGCTTCACATATGGTGGTTATGAAACGTTTCTCGATAAGCTTACAGAGTACCATCAGAATAATGAAAATATTAAATACCATATTGCTTGCAAAGCAAATGGTCCAGGAATGACTGATGAAACAAAGTTGGCCGATTCCAAAAGAATATCTGATTCAGAATATATTTACCATAATGCACATTGTTTTAAAATCAAATCTCCGGAACTTGGTTCTGCACAAGCAATCTTCTACGATATTAAAGCACTTCAGTATTGTTGCAAGTATATAAAAGAGCACAATATAGAACACTCAATTGTATACGTTCTTTCATCTCGTGTGGGTCCTGTAATGGGTTATTTCGCCAAGAAGATCCATAAAATGGGAGGTATATATTGTAATAATCCCGATGGACGTGAGGCATTGAGACTCAAATACCATGCCGCTGTGAGAAAATATTGGGATTTATCAGAAGATGGTATGGTAAAACATAGTGATTTAATTATATGTGATAGTGTAAATATTGAAAAGTATATTAAAAATCGTTATAAGAAATACTGTCCTAAAACCACATTTATTGCATATGGTAGTGATATTCTTCCTTCGACTTTACCTGACAATGATTCTAAATATACGGAATGGCTTAAACTACATGATTTACGAGATCATCAATTTTATGTTTCGGTGGGAAGATTTGTACCGGAAAACAATTTTGAAACCATGATTCGTGAGTTCATGAAAAGTAAAACAGATAAGGATTTTGCAATAATTACCACAAAAGATGACAAATTTTTGGCAGAGTTAGATAGTAAACTTCATTTTAGCAAAGACAAGAGAATCAAGTTTGTCGGCACAGTTTATGACAAAGAGTTACTAAAAAAAATTCGGGAAAATGCATATGCCTATTTTCATGGGCATGAAGTGGGTGGAACAAACCCAAGCCTGCTCGAGGCTTTGGGAGCGACAAAACTGAATCTTCTTCTGGGTGTAGGCTTTAATAGAGAAGTAGCTGAAGATGCGGCTCTTTATTGGACAAAGGAAGATGGTAATCTAGCAAAGCTGATAGAAAAGGCAGATGCATTGTCGAAAGAAAAAGTTGAGTTGCTAGGGAAAAAGGCTAAGAAACGAATTATAGATGCATACAGTTGGGAATATATTTGTCAAAAATATTTAGAGACATGGGAAATGTTAAATTGATTTAAGAAGGTTATTAAGCATGACAGACAATAAAAAAGTACAAGAATTAACAATGAATACTTTGAATGTCCTTATTAACTATTGTGAGGATCATGATTTAAGGTATTACTTTACAGGTGGTGCGTTGATTGGTGTTCTTCGACACAAAGGCTTTATACCGTGGGATGATGACATTGATTTAGGGCTACCAAGGAAAGATTTTGACAAGCTTCATGAATTACTGAGTAAGGATATGCCAAAAGGATATGGAATCTGTAATCGATTTACGGATCCAAACTGGCATTTTGCCATGAGTCAATTTATTGATTTAGAATCGGAGATTGAAATTAATTTAGCGGAGCACCCAAGAAAGGCACATATATGGATTGATATTTTTCCATTGGACGGGATTCCTGACAATAAAATTTTACGTTGGTTTAGAGTAAAGCACATATTGATGAAGCGCTATATGGTTCAAATGGCTCATATCACCACACAGGTAGATTCACATAGAGATAGACCTACATATGAAAAGTTAATTATTGAATTTTGTAAAAAGATTCCAGTGGGAAAACTTTTCGATACAAATAAAATATTAGATAGCCTAGAGAGGTTATTAAGAAAATCAGATTTTGATAAAGCTGAGTGGTGTGGGAACATGCTTGGCAGATATAGAGAAAGAGAAATAGTAAAAAAAGAGTGGTTTGGAACGCCGAAAAAAGCTGTCTTTGAAAATGAAGAAGTAAATATACCGGAAAATAGTGAAGCTATTTTAAAATGTTTATATGGCGATTATATGAAATTGCCTCCAGAAAAAGACAGAGTTGCACATGGCGTTAAAATATTGAAATGCAGAAACATATGGGAGGAAGAATGATATGAATATTGCTGTAATTATTGCCGGAGGTATTGGTTCAAGAATGGGACAAGACCTGCCAAAACAGTTTATCAATGTATATGATAAACCTGTTTTGATTTACACTTTGGAGAGCTTTCAAAAGCATCCTCAGATAGATGCTATTGAATTAGTATGTATTGATGGGTGGCATGAAATTGTTTGGGCATATGCTAAACAGTTCAATATTACAAAATTGAAATGGATTATATCAGGCGGTAAAACAGGACAGGAATCAATCCGAAATGGTGTATATGGACTGGAGGGAAAGGCTAACCCAGATGATAATATAATTATTCATGATGGCATCAGACCGTTAGTAGAACCTTCTGTATTGTCAGATGTAATCAGCAAATGTTCGCAATATGGCAATGCTGTCACATCTATGCCATATAATGAACAGATTTTTGTAATTAATGAAGATGATGAAACTGTAACAAACAAGTATATTCCAAGAGAAACACTAAGACGTGTCTCGACACCGCAGGCATACAGATTTGATTTGTTGGATGCAAAGTATCATGAAGCTTTTGAAAAGGAAATTGGCATTTATGGATCACACTATACTAACACTATGATGGTAGAACTAGGTGTCACATTACACTTTGCAGCCGGATCTGATAAGAATATAAAACTCACAACGAAAGACGATTTGGAGATGTTTAAAGCTTATTTAAAAGCAGATAAAGATAACTGGTTGAAGTAAGCATGAGGAGAATTTGATGAACGTATATGAAAATGCTTTATATTTAGAAGATGTGAATTATGTGGCAAATTTGAACTTGCCTTGGGAAAAATTAAATAATAAATCCATTATGATTTCAGGAGCGACTGGCTTAATTGGCAGCATGCTTGTCGATGTTATCATGAGGAAGAACAATGATAATCTGAATTGTAAGGTTTACGCTTTAGGCAGAAGCGAAGAGAGAATGCGTAATAGATTTCAATACTGTTTTGAAAATCCGTTATTTCACTTTATCGAATATGACGTAAACAGAAAACTATGGTTTGAAGAAGATGTGACGGTAGATTATATTTTACATCTTGCGAGTAATACACACCCTATGCAGTATTCAACAGATCCGATTGGAACTATTACGACAAATATTATAGGTGTTCAAAATTTACTTGATTTTGCAGTTAAGCATCATACAGTAAGATTTGCATTTGCTTCGTCTAATGAGGTATATGGTGAAAATCGCGGGGATGTTGAAAAATTCGATGAAAAGTATTGCGGATACATTGACTGTAATACGATGAGGGCAGGATATCCGGAAAGTAAAAGATGTGGAGAAGCTTTATGCCAGGCCTATAAAGCACAAAAGGGATTAGATATTGTTATTCCAAGATTAACAAGATCTTATGGACCTACATTATTAAAAACGGATACGAAAGCATTGTCACAGTTTCTGCATAAAGGTGTTGCCAAAGAGGACATTGTACTGAAAAGTGCAGGAACACAATTTTATTCATATTTATATGTCATGGACAGCGTATCAGGTTTATTAACTGTCCTTCTTAATGGTGAAAACGGAGAGGCATATAACATTTCGGATGATGCATCTGATATTATGCTAAAAGATTTAGCCGCTATAATTGCTGACTATGCTGAAAAAAAGGTTGTGTTTGAAATTCCGGATGCAGTAGAAAGTGCTGGATACAGTAAAGCAACAAAAGCCCGCCTGGATTCTTCAAAGTTAAGTAGCCTTGGTTGGAAAGCTAAATACGATATCAAAACAGGTATTATAAGAACAATAGAAATGCTAAAGGAAATTAACTGATAGTTGAAAGGTTTTTTATGAATTTAAAAGAGACGTTTAAAAAGCAGGGCGGCATAAAGCTCCTCAAACAATATTGGCAGGGAGGAGCTTTATTTACTGGGATAGGACAGTTCCTTTTGTTAGGAAAAAGCAGGACCGCTTTGGAAATTCTAAGGCTTTCGACTACTTTAAAGACTAAGCAAAAATTAGAAAAGAAATATAAGTGGAAGCTGGAAGAATTTGATAAAACCTATACTGAAAAGGAACATAAAATTTCGGATATTATATGGATTTGTTGGTTTCAAGGAATTGATAATGCTCCGGAGTTGGTAAAAAAATGCTATCAATCAGTTGTTAAGAATAATCCGGATAAAAAGGTGATTGTACTTAACGAAAATAATATAAGTGATTATGTGACATTTCCGGAGTATATTGTGACAAAGTGGAAGCAGGGTATTATTACGCATACGCACATGACAGACTTGCTTAGATTGGAGTTGTTGATTACTTATGGTGGCCTATGGTTAGATGCAACAGTGTTATGCACTGGAGATGCGCCGGAATATATTTTTGATTCTGATTTATTCTTCTACCAAACGTTGAAACCTGGCAGGGATGGACATGCTAGCTATATTAGTAGTTGGTTAATGGAAGCAAAAACGAATAATAAGATTCTTATGGCTACGAGAGAGCTTTGTTATGAATATTGGAAAACGAACAATACAATGTGGGATTATTTTTTGCTTCATGATTTTATGTCCATTGTATTAGAAAAATATGAAAAAGAATGGAATAAAATTATTCCACGTGATAACGCAACACCACATATTTTATTATTAAGGTTGTTTGATCAATATGATGAAAAAACGTGGATTGCAATAAAGAACCAAACGCAGTTTCATAAGTTGACATATAAATTCAGTGAGGCAAAGCAGAAAGAGCAAGGAACTTATTACAAGGTATTATTAGGTGAACAAGTATGAAAATAATGTATTTATTGTTTTCCTTTACAGTAGGTGGGACAGAACGATTGGTAGCTAATATTTGCAATCAGATGGAAGCACAAAATGAGGAAGTTTATTTATATATAATTAATGATTTAATTGATGATAATTTACTAAATACATTGAATGAAAATATTCATGTCAAACTATTAAGAAGAAAAGTGGGATCAAAAGACAAAATTTCACCTTTATTTAAAGTAGCTAAATATATTAAAAAGAACAAAATAGATGTTGTACATTGTAATTCATTTAATGCACCGGAATTGCTCATTCTAAGCAAAATTGTGAATCATAACTGCAAAGTGGTAAGTACAATTCATGGGATGGGACAATTTGAAAATATTGGGAAGAACAAAATATTTTTGAAAAATTGGATATGTGATAAGTTTATAGGTATTTCAAATGCAGTTGTAGAAGATATAGTTGCCGCAGGAATAGACGAAAAAAAGGTAGCAAGAGTTTATAATGGAATTGAAACAAAAAAGTACAATTGTGCAAAGCTGAAAAAATATGATGAAAATGCGATTGTTATAGGATGTGTTGCAAGGATAATGCCTGAATTAAAGGGGCAGGATGTTCTATTAGAGGCAATAAAAATAGTTAAAAAGCAACATACCAAAGTAATAGCTTTGTTTGCTGGAGGCGTTGCTGAAAATCAACAAAGCGATTATGAATATTTAAAAAAATATGTGAGAGATAATTCATTAGAAGAAAATGTAAAGTTTTTGGGAAGTCTAGATAATATTCCAGAGTTCTTAAATAAGATTGATATTTGCGTTGTTCCTTCGAGGTCAGAGGGATTTGGATTGGCATTGGTAGAAGCAATGGCAATGGGAGTTCCGTGTGTTGCAAGTAATATTGCAGGACCGAGAGAAATTATAAAAAAAACAGATTTAGGAATGCTATTTGAATCAAATAATTCAGTTGATTTGGCCAGTAAATTGGAAAATATGATTGTTGATTTTGTAAATGAAAAAAATATATTTTGGTCGAGGAAAGATAAAATTAAGAGTATGTTTAGTATAGAGAAGATGTGTAGTGAATTAAAAAAGTTATATGAAAATTAGTGAATTTAAATGATATTGCATGAACTTATTTTATCTTATCCAAACAAGAATTGAAAAGAAAGGAAATAGGTTATTTGAAATTTCAAATAGCTGTGTAACATTGATTATGAAAATTAGGATCAGAAAAAGTACTTTATTAATAGGTGTAATGATTTATTTTCTATTTAATACACCATATTGCTTTGGATATATATCTAATAGTACAGTGTTCTTTTATGTAAAAATGATTATCGGTATATTTTTAACAGGATTAGTTTTGTTGAAAAGTCGTGGTAAAATTGAGAAAAATTTGAAATTTGGCATTGAAGCTTTTCTGATACCAAATTTTTTGGTGACTGTTATCTCATTTGTAACGGGACTTTTGGTTTATCATTTAAGCGTTAAGCCGTATATTACACAATCATTTCTTCTATTAATAGAGCAATGGATAATTCTTATAATTGCATACTTCATATTTAAGTTCGAAAATGAAAATGCGATTCATTTGGTGACCGTTGTTGGTGTTATTTCATATACTACAGTTATAATTCATTATATTTATTTGGCAGGTATGGACGGAATATTACATCCATTTAATAATCGAGTGGATGGAGTGGGACTTGAAGTACATGGTTTGACGTATATGTTTGTTTTGATATTGCTGTATTATGGAATGACAAAAGGAATCAAGTATATTTTCAGCAATAAATTATTATGGTTAGTTTCTTTATATGTGGTATTAGGTAATAAGAGGGCAGCATATTTTGGCGCGGTGATTGCAATCTTTTTGTATTGGTTATTGCTATCATTTGGTAAAAAGAAAAAAATAATTGTTACTGTAACTACAGTTTTAACAGTAGGTTTTTTGTTTGGTTACATAGTGTTGATTCACTCTGGATATTTACAGGAAATTGCATTGTTATTTAATATAAGCGATAGTTTTAGATTTAATTTTTGGAATTATTTTAAAGAATATTATACAATTTCACCGAGTTATGTGGGACGAACACTATTTTTTACGGATTATTATATGACGCTACCAGAAATACACAAATTATATCAATTTAGTGGACAAGGGCAAATGCACAATGATATTTTGAGAACTTATATTGGTTGGGGATTCTTGCCGTTTCTTTATTATTACATTAGATTGCTTTTTGTTAACATTAAGAAACTTGAGAAAAAGAATGTATCTTATGCTGGATGGATATTTTTTCCAATCATGGTTTTTTTTATTGTCATAGAAGGATTTGATAATATGATAGGAACATTACATTTTAATATGATGGTTTATTTAATTTTCTTTATGTTTGTAAGTTATTATGATAAGGACTTCAGTAAGGCAAGGAATATAAAATGATGGATAGTGAAAATTTGAAGAATAGCATATTTTCCGGCGTGTTTTGGAAATTTGCAGAAAGAATATTGGCTCAAGGAGTTTCCTTTTTTGTTTCTGTTATTTTGGCTAGAATTCTTATGCCATCAGATTATGGCATTGTTGCGTTAATATTAGTATTTATCAATATAGCTAATGTATTTGTAACCAGTGGATTTAGCACAGCATTGGTGCAAAACAAGGATGCTGATAGAATCGATTTTTCCACAAATTTCTACTGCAGTCTAGTAGTATCAATGTTAGTCTATTTGATTATATTTATTGCGGCCCCATTTATTGAAGGGTTTTATAATATGCAAGGTTTGGCATTAATCTTGCGAGTCTTTGCGTTAAGAATTCCACTGAGTGCATATAGTGCGATTCAGCATGCATATGTTGAAAGAAATATGATTTTTAAAAGATATTTTTTTTCTACGCTTGGTGGAACTTTGATTTCTGGAGTTGTTGGAATCATTATGGCATATAAGGGATTTGGGTCATGGGCTCTTATTGCACAGTACTTTACAAATACAATTGTCGATATTCTTGTGTTATCAATTACTGTTCCATGGCATCCAGAATTTGTTTTTTCATGGAAATCAGCTAAAAGTATGATGAGTTATGGATGGAAAATACTTGTTGCGGATTTATCAGGAACTTTTTTTGATCAATTAAGATCCCTAATTGTTGGAAAAGCTTATACATCTGCGGATTTGGCATTTTATAATAAAGGTAATCAGCTTCCTTCTTTAATTACCACGAATATAAGTACGTCAATTATGTCCGTACTTTTTCCTGCAATAGCAAATATTAGTGATGAAAAAGCCCGAGTTAAGGAAATGACACGCAAAGCTGTAAAAATAATGTCATTTGTGATGTTTCCGATGTTATTTGGCTTGGCAGCAGTATCTGGTCCATTAATTAATGTTTTGTTTACATCTAAATGGGCGTTAGCTGTACCTTTTGTTCAAATATTAAGTGTTTCATCAGCATTTTCTTTGATTGGCGGCGTTAGCTTGCAGGCAATAAAAGCAATCGGTAAAAGTGATATCATATTAAAACTTGAAGTATATAAAAAACCGATATATGTATTACTTTTAATTATAGGAGTTAAGATAAATGTTACAGCTGTTGCAATTACAATGCTTCTGTATACTTTATATGGCAATATTGTTAATGCAAGACCATTAAAAAAGGAAATTAATTACACTTATCGAGAACAATTTAAGGATCTTTTCCCAGCATTTTTGATATCAGGGATTATGGGATTGCTCGTATATACGGTTTCCTATTTGAAACTAAATAGTATCGTGTTGTTATTTATTCAGGTAATAATTGGAATTGTTTTTTACTTAGGAATGGCGATGTTATTTAAAATTGATGCTTTAAAATATTTATACAGTTTATTGAAAGAAAAAATAAAAAGGTAGTGGAGTTATGATAAATAAAATTATAGATGCCATAAAACAAGGTGTATTTCTATGGAAAACAAAGAAGAAAATTAGAGAGACTATTCGAAGAAATAATAATTTGCTCTATATCGAAGACCAAGACGCAAAAACCGTATCATATCAATATAAAGATTATAAAAAACTCTATACAAAGTATAAAGAGATGATTGATAGAGGGGTTGAATCAAGTTCTAAATATGAGTTTTCTGATAAAGTTTGGGTATGTTGGTTTCAAGGTTATGAATCTGCACCTCCTTTAGTTAAGGCTTGCATAAACTCTATGTACAGAGCAATGCCTGAAAAAGAGATAATTATTTTAACAGAAAATAACTATAAACAATATATAGAACTTCCAGATTATATTGAAAAGAAGTTTGAAAAAGGTAAAATTGGCATGGCACATTTCTCAGATCTTCTTAGAATTTCCCTTTTAGCTAAGTGGGGAGGAATGTGGATAGATTCTACAGCCTTATGTACAGATGAAGATTTTTTTAGATATGCAAGTAAACAACATCTATTTGTATTCAAACAGTTGAATTTAGGAAATCAAGGAGAAGCGCCTATAATTGCATCAAGTTGGTTTATTTCAAGTGAAATTGGAAATCCGCTTATTGTATTGACCAGGGATTTGCTGTATGCATATTGGCAAGATTATGATTATTTACTGAATTATTTTACTTTTCATTTATTTTTTACAATGGCGTGTAGACGATATAAAAAAGAATGGGAAAGTATTCCTACCTTTAATAACAGTTCGCCCCATACACTAATGTTTGAATTGAAAAAGGATTATTCAGATGAAAGATGGGAACAGCTTATGAAAATGAGTGGTATTCATAAATTACAAAGATATGATGATTATAGTGATTTAAAGAAATCGAATTATCGTAAAATATTAGATACATATTTACAGTAATAGATTTGAATTTTGGAGGAGAAACTAAAATATATGAATTATACCAGAGCGAAACACCTCCTTACTTCAGGGGATCTTATAAAAAAAGGTAAACGAAGGTTTTTCAAAAAGTTTATCCAACGTCCATTTAGCACATTTGTATATTTTTTCCCAATCAAAGAAAATAGAATTGTTTTCGATAATTTTGGTGGGAAGGGATATGGAGATAATCCAAAATATATTGCAGATGAGTTGATCAGGTCTGAAAAAGGTTATGAAATGATTTGGTTGGTGGACAATCTTTCATCTTATGAATTCCCAATTGAGATCAGAGCGGTTAAAATTGATTCTTTTTTGGGATTATATATGAGAGCAACCGCTAAAGTTTGGATTGATAATGTTAGACATCTTCATCCGGTGAAAAAAAAGGAAAATCAAATATATTTACAGACATGGCATGCACCTTTCGGGCCAAAAAGAGCAGAAGCAGATGCTGAAAATGAACTTGGGGAAGAGTATGTTAGAGAAGCAAAATATGATGGACAGATAGCTGACGGTATAATTTCCAATAGTAAGTTACTGGATAACCAATTTAAGCGTGCATTTTGGTTAAGTGATCATGTCGAAATACTATCTTATGGTCTTCCTAGAAATGATTTTTTGGCAAGACAAATAGGTAATTCCTCTAAATGTGATTATTTAAGAAAAAAATTTGGATTTGAGAAAGATGGGTTTTATATATTATATGGACCTACTTTCAGAGATAACTATTCACTAGAAGGGTATAAGTTAGAGTATGAAAAAATAGCAAAAGAATTTTCTGCAAAAGTTAATAAAAAGGTCAGAATCGTTGTAAGACTACATCCAAATGTTTGTAATCAAAGCAACTTTATAAATTATGGAGACGATATACTTAACGGAACCTTATATCCGGACATGCAGGAATTACTATTGGCCTGCGATGCTTTAATATCAGATTATTCTTCATGTGTATTTGATTTTGCAATTCTAAAGAAGCCTGTATTTATATGTGCATTGGATATAAAGGAATATGAGAAAACCAGAGGACTTTTACCAGAATTCTATAATTTTCCATTTCCTATGGCAACATCAAATGAAGAAATGATTAAAAATATTAAAAACTATGATCAAGATATTTATTTTGCTGATGTAAATCGGTATTTTGAAAAATATCCACTATATGATGATGGAAATGCGTCCAGAAGGGTTGTGGGCTGGTTAGAAGAAAAATTAAACAAAAAAGTAGGTGTTGTGTAATGAATAATGAATTGATTTCTGTAATTTTGCCAATATATAATGTTGAATTATATCTGAAAGAATGTATTGAGTCAGTAATTAGTCAAAGCTATAAAAACTTGGAAATCATTCTTGTTGATGATGGCTCAACGGATCAAAGCCCATATATATGCGATGAATATGTAAAAATAGATAACAGGATAAAAGTAATTCATAAAGAAAATGGGGGATTATCGGATGCGAGAAATGTCGGAATTCAAGCATCTTCAGGGTCATATATTGCTCTGGTTGATTCAGATGATTTGATTGCGCAAAACTTTATTGAAGAACTTTATGAAGGATGTATAAAATCAAACGCTATGATAGCTGCATGTGCGTATAGTAAATTCTCAAATGAAGATGAGATTGTTTGTTCCAATAACCTAGACAATGTTCAAGTAATATCTGGAAGAGAATTAATAAAACAGATATATCTTGGCCAAGCTGGGGAGTTTGGTTTTGTAGCATGGAATAAATTATATAGCAGGAAATTATTTGATAACGTTCAATATCCTTTTGGAAGAATTTATGAAGATACGTATACAACATATAAGTTGTTTTTGAGTTCAGATCGAATTGTATTACTAAATAAACCTTTGTATTTCTATAGAATACGACCTGAAAGTATAATGACAACAAGAATAAGTTTGAAAAAAATCAAGGATGGAGTAGACGCAGATGCTTCAGTTGTTAAATATTTTCAAGAAAACCAAGACTATGAAATATTGCCATACGTGAGTTCTTATTTTTGTAAGCAGGCGGTTTTGACATATTATAAATGGATTCCCAAAGTTAATCATGCTGAAAAAACAGAAGCAAAAAAATACCTAAAAACTGTGTATAAACAGACTTGGATTTATTGTAGAAAAAGCAATATGAATTTCAAAAAGAAAGTATTTTACTGTCTGATAAGAATTGTGTGGTCAGCATTTGATATCTTTTAAAAGGAGGTTTTCATGAGTAATGAAGCAGAAATAAAGCAACAATCCAATGTAGATGTTATGAAATTTATCCTTTCTCTAATGGTTGTTTGTATTCATACAGGAGTTACATCAATAATGCCAGCAGATATAAGAAAGTTTTTTAACGCAATTTTTAATCTAGCAGTGCCGACTTTTTTCGTATATAGTGGATATTTTTTTGCATGTAAAGGTAATTTGATAAAGAAAGATAAATTGATAAAATATCTAAAACACATTGTAAAATTGTATATTTTATGGTCTGCAATTTATCTTCCAATCTGTATACAAGTATATATAGGAAATGGTTATTCAATACAAGAGTGTTTACTTAATTATAGTTCGGGATTCTTTATATTAGGACAGCATCCATATTCGTGGCAATTATGGTATCTATGGTCGTTGATTTTTATTGGCATTATTCTTTATATATTTGAATTGTTGAAGCTTGGAGATAAAGTGGAAATTCTCTTATGTTTTGCTTGTTCTGATTTTTTCCGAAATATCAACTAGTTCAGAAGTATACGTTATTAGGATTATGTGCGGGAATTGTGCAGGTATAGGTTATTTTGCTACAGGAATGTTATTGAGGAAAATTAATTTTTATAGCAAAAATAATAATTATTACTACCACTTTTTAGGGGGAGTAATAATATTTCTATTAACGTATTATGTGTTTGAATCACATTCAACATTATGGAATGTTGGGAGAATTATAACTGTAGCTTGTATAGCTTTTTTGACATTAAATATTCCAATGATAAAAATTAAAAATAGATTTTCCCTATGGCTTAGAAATACAAGTGAATGGATTTATCTTACTCATTTAGTATTTCTATATATTTTTGATAAATTTGTATGTTTAGGAAATTTTAAGATGACGTGCTTGATAATTTTTATAGAAATAAGCTTAGCATTACTTTTAAATAATTCTCTATCTGAAAAGAAAAAAGTTTTTAAAATGTTGTTATAAAAAAATTATATTATGAATAGAAGTTGGTGAAAAAGTGGAAAAACTAGTAATATTTGTACCTCATCAAGATGATGAAACTAATTTAGCAGGTAATATATTATCATATTTGGTGAGAAAATATGATGTATATGTAGTGTATTCCTCATTAGATGCAGATCCAGATAAGGCATTGATTAGAAAACAAGAGGCCAGAAATGCATGTGCGGTGTATGGGATAGAAAATGATAATATTATATTTCTAGGATTACTTGATACACCAAATAGAAAGAAGCACCATTTTTTTACAGATGGGGACAAAAACATAATATTAAAGTTTGAAAAAATATTGAGAACACTGATGCCAGAAGTGATTATAGGGACGGATTTTGATTTTCATTCAGATCACAGAATGGTGTCGTTGGCATTAGATGAAGCTGTATTTAATATTATGAATGAAATTAAAACGTATACACCGTTATATTTGAAGGGATTTTGTTATGAAACAGCATATTATGGTGTTGATGATTATTCGGCTACAGATTTGAAAAATACGAAGATAGGTAAAATACCGTTAAGCAATGTTTCTTATAAATGGGAGGACAGAATTTCTTTAAAAAGCCAAGAAGAAAATGGCTTTATTTTTTTAAAAACACCATTTAAAGCATTGAAATGTCATAAGAGTCAATATGCATCACTGCATGCAAGAATGGTTATTAATGCAGACAATGTTTATTGGGAAAAAAGAACGGATAATTTGTTAATTAGAGATGCAAAAATAACGGCTACTTCCGGGGATTCAACAAAAATCAATGATTTAAAAATTATTGATACGAATGATATTATTACTAAAGATCCTTTGCAGATAGATTATTCAAAAGGATTGTGGAGGCCGGATGATTCTGACTTGCATCCGTGTATAAGCATAGTTTTTAAAGAAGATAAAATTATTGAACAAATAGTATTACATGGGAGTCCGATGATAGACCATATAGAAAAGTGTAACATTGAAATACATTTAGGTGAACAGATTTTTAGGGTGGATTTTTTGATGCCATATGGTCAGCCAACTATTTTGAATGTTGATATGGTACGGTGCTTGCACATGGAAATACGTTCATTATCTAAAACATGTATTTCAGAGATAGAAGTTTTCCAACCAACTCAAAAAAATGAAAACAAATTGAGTTGCGTAAGACAGTTAAATACAATTTCAAATTCAAATAAATGGATTGATTTTTGTGATAGATGCCTATTTAAAGGCTTTGTACTGATTGAAAAAGTAAAAAGAAAAATGGATTTTATGAGGAGCAAGATATAAATGAATTATATAATATTCGGTTTTGAACATTATAATCCCTTAGGAATTGCACGATCTTTGGGAGAATTCGGAATTAAACCTATAGGAATTATAATAAAGAACAACAGAAAAATTACATCAAAAAGTAAATATCTCAAAAAGATATATTTTGTAAATAATATAGAAGAAGGATATGAAATATTAAAGACGAAATTTTCTGGGAAAGATAATTTTATTTTTACATCTGATGATCAAATTGAAAATTATTTGGACGAACATTATGATGAATTAAAGGATAATTTCTTTTTTTTCAATTGTGGCAAAAAAGGTGGAGTAGCTATTTACCAAAATAAACATAATATTTTGAAGATGGCTGAAAAACATGGAATATCGTATTTGAAAACTTGGACAGTTAATAAAGGTGAAATTCCACAGGATATTCAGTATCCAATAATCACAAAAGCAATTATTTCAACGCTCGACAATTGGAAAGATGACATGATTATATGCCACAATGAAAACGAGTTGTTGGAAGCATATAAAGTTATAAGAAGTGAAAAAATATTGCTGCAAAAATATATAAAGAAGAAAAATGAGCTGTGCATGGAGGGGTGTAGCGTCAACAGAGGAAAAGATGTATTGATTTCAATAGCTTCTACATACAATTACCAATTGGAAGACAGCTACAGTCCATATATGACAGTATCAAATTTGAAAAATGACGATTTGAAAACTAAGTTAAAAAATATGATTGAAGACATTGGATTTGAGGGAATTTTTGAAATCGAATTTTTGATTGACCAAGATGATAGTTTATATTTTCTTGAAATTAATTTCCGAAATTCAACATGGAGTTATGCTTCAACTGTAGCAGGTATGCCATTACCGATTGTTTGGGCAAATGGTATGAAAGGTGAATGTATTGTGTCTAATTGTGAGGTTGAAATAAAGGAACCATTTAATGCAATGGTAGAATTTGATGATTACAGAAGAAGAGTAAAGACGGGAAAAATAACAAAAAAAGAGTGGATTAGAGAACTTAAAAATGCAAAGTGTAGATATTATCTTGGTAAAAATGACTTAAAGCCATTTGTATCTGTGTGCATTCACAAAGTCAAAAAAACTCTTCATATGGTGGAGGAATAATAGTATGAAGAAAGTGATATCTATTTTAATGCTTTGTGGAGCATGCATATCATTTTATATTGGTGCTGGTTTTGCAACTATGCAAGAAGTTGTTCAATATGAGGCTTCCTATGGCTCGTTGTTTTGGGTGGTAATTTTAGTGGTAGCTTGCATCTATGCTTATACGAATATCTCTTTTGCAACAAATGGTAATCGATTGGGCTTGAAACGAGGAGGAGATATTTATAAGATATATTGTAGTGTTTTGGGAAAAAAATTTGGAGAGTATGCATCAAAATTTTTTGATGTGTTTTCAGCTTTATTCTGTTATATGAGTTTTGTTGTAATGTGTGGAGGAGCAAATGCAATAGCTTCACAACAATGGAATTTTTTCAATGGTTTAGGTGCAGTCGTATTGACAGTTGCGGTAATTTGTACGGTAGTATTTGGATTGGAAGGAATACTTAATGTTCTTAGTAAAATAGGACCAGTAATAATTGTCATGATATTAATTGTTTCTTTATTAACAGCTATTACGGGAGTAGGGAATATATCTGCAAACATGCAATTAATTGATGCTGGTACATATTCGGATGTTATGAAACAAGTTGGAAATGGAAATCCTTTTCTTTCCGGTGCCTCTTATGGAGGATTTGTTATTTTGTGGTTTGCAGCATTTTTAGCTGAAATCGGAACTAAAAATAAATTAGAAGATGTTAATATAGGAATAATTTTGTCATCTATCTTTATTTTTGGAACTGCAGTAGTTTGTTGTATGGCTCTTATAGGACATATAGAATCAGTTGCTGGAGCAGATATACCGGCATTAGTACTTGCAAATCAAATTTCTCCAATTCTTGCTCAGGCATTTGCTGTTATTATATGTGCTGGAATATATACGTCTGCAGTACCGCTTTTGTGGACTGGTGTTAGAAGTATAGCTAAAGAGGGAAAAACTAAATACAAAATAACAACTATTTTGGCAGGAATATTTGGCTGTATGATTGCTTGCTTTGTACCTTATAAGGGGTTAATTAATGTGTTATATGGATTGAATGGTTATCTCGGATTTTTATTAGTGTTGTTTATGATCATTTATGATATAAAAACGAAAATGAGTAAAAAAATAGATAGTGCTGATTAAAAATTGGCTTTAAAAGATGTAGGGTAAAAACCACTATTAGTGCTTAAAGGATTACTTAGGAGTTTCAGGAACGATATCGATGCTTGAAAATATGGAAGAAAATATGCATTAACAGCGAAGAAAAAATTGATATTAAAACAATTTGATATGAATGAAAAATATATTGACAGAAGCATTGGTGAATTCAGCTACTAATACTTCTTTTATTATTAGTTATACTAATTTGCAAAGTTAAGGATTTATGAATGTATCGATGATTTGGTTTTCATGAAATGTTAACGATATTTACATACAAAATGAAATTCTTTGTAATAATTATATGTTTTTATGGTATATTATTTATTGGTTTTGAATCGTGTTTATGAAACATTGTCTTTATTAGACCATATTTCGTTTTTAAAAGTAGGAAGGATAGGATTTATGACATATAAAAGAGTGGAACACAATGATGCAATTTTAAATGTATCAAATGTCGAAGATTATGAAGATGTAATTGATTTATTAGAATTATTTAGGGCTATATTAAAACATATTAAGTTGATTATTGTTTTATGTATATTGTTTGGCGTTGGTGGTTTCTTTGGAACAAAGTTATTGATTGCTCCAACCTATACAGCGAGTACATCAATTTATTTAACTCCACAGATTAGTGAGAGTGGATCTTTGGATTATAATTCGCAGATGGCGAATAGTAAATTGGTTACGAATGCTGTGAATTTATTAACGCAGAATAACATTATGTCTGAGGTAGCTAAGGATGTTGGATTTGAAAGCGCTGATAGTGTTAAAAAGCTTGTTAGTATTAGTAATGAGTCTAATACTGAGATTATTACTATTTCTGCTACCACTACAGATCCTAAATTATCTAAGGATATCGCAAATGATACTGTAAGTACTTTTATTCGAACAATGCAGAAGAATTTGAATGTTCGTAATATTGAGGTTGTAGACAAGGCTAAATTGTCTTATGTACCTAGTGGACCGAATGTGAAGAAGAATACAATGATGGCCGGGGTTGTTGGTTTAGTTGTAGGCGTTGGTTATGCAGTATTGAAGTTCTTGTTGGATAATCGTTTACGTACGAAGGAAGAGGCAGAAAAATACTTGGGTATTCCAGTATTCTGCGAGATTCCTGAATTATAATGGCTAAGTATATTGATTTGCATTCTCATATTGCTTGGGGTATTGATGATGGTATGCCTTGTATTGAGGATGCAGTTCGTTCATTAGAATCTGCTAAGCAGGATGGTATTGTAGGTATTTGTAGTACACCGCATTTTATTCCTGGTCAATTAGATGTTCATATCTATAATGAAATGGTAACTCGTCAATTGGAATTAAGAAAGATGAGTCCTATCCATATTTATTTTGGTGGGGAAGTAATGATGAATAGTGAGTTCATTGAAGGATTAGAATTAGATTTGTATCCTACTTTAAATAGTAGTAAATACATGTTAGTTGAATATAATGTTCTTCGTGATATTCATTCGATTGATTATAGAGATGAATGTTTATATGAATTGAAGATGAAGGGCTTTGTTCCAGTACTGGCTCATATTGAAAGATATTTCCATGATGGATTAGATTATGACATTATTAATCGTTGGGAAGATATGGGTTGTATACTACAATTGAATCGTACTTCTATTCTTGGTGTAAATGGAAAGAAAATCCAGTCTAATGCATTAGAATTATTAGACAATGGATATTGTGATGTGATTTGTACAGATACGCATAGAGCGAGTGGAAATCGTATTGAACAATTGAGTGATGTGTATTCATTTGTTTCTAAGCGTATTGGTTCTGAGAATGCGGACATCTTATTTTATGAGAATCCTAAGTTGTTGTTGAGTGATAAAGAGATATTAAATATTGAGGTTGAAAAGAAAAAGAAACTGTTTGGTTTCTTTGGGAGATAGAAATGGCAAGAAAGAAAAGAAATCAATTTGATGTGGATGAAATCTATCGTGGATTACGTACAAATATTGAATTTAGTCAGATGGATGATGCGATTCAAGTAATCAACGTCGTAAGTACGATTCCGAATGAAGGTAAGAGTACTATAGCTTGTAACTTAGCTCGTATTATGGCAGCTAAATATAAAAACGTATTATTAATCGATTGTGATTTAAGAAATGCTTCAGTTCATAAAACACTTCAGATTTCAAATCGTTCAGGATTAACAAACATTATTTCTGAATTTAGAGAAGGCGTAAGTATTCATTCATTTGAAGGAGTACAAGATGTGCAATATGATGGAGGTTATCCTTTATCTGTCATTACTGCAGGTCATAGAGTACCAAATCCTAGTGAAGTATTAGGATCTAAAAGATTAGCTAAATTCTTAAATCAAGCTCGTCAAGAATTTGGATATATTATTATTGACTGTCCACCAGTTGCGGTAGCTTCAGACGCTATTCCATTATGTAACGTAAGTGATGGAGTACTATATGTAGTTGATTCAAAAAGTTCAGATAAACGTAAAATTAAAGCAGCCATTAATGACGTAGAAAGAAATGGTGGTCACGTCATGGGTGTTGTATTAAATAAAGTAGAATCAGCAAGTGACAGTAATTATGGCTATGGATATGGATATGGAGGAGAAGACAATGGTAAAAAGAAGAAATAGTTTCATTATCTTAGCTTCAACTCTATTATTAACTGGATGTGGAAATAGTGAATTAGAAATCACGCAAAATGATATTCTAGAAGTGGCAAGAGATGATGCGAATGCCACTAAAAAAGAATGTTCAAATGTATCTGTTCAAGAAGAAAAGAAATACTATACTGTAAGCTTTGATACAACTACTGGATCTTATGAATATAAGATTGGTAAAGATGGTATAATACAAGAAAGAAATTATAAAAGAAGTAATAGTGAAGAAGTTTCTACGACTGAACCTGTCGAGGAAAAGAAGGAAGAAACTAAATCTGAAACAGAAACAAAAAAAGAAGAAAAAAAGGATTCAACTTCTTTTGATGAAAATCAACAACAAGCTATTAATGCTGCCCTAGCTAATGCAGGACTTGGACAAGAAGATGTAACTGATATTGGTTGTACTTTAGATGAAGCAAGTCAACAGTATACAGTAACATTTAACTTCCAAGGTACGAATAATACTTCAACAGTTGATGCGCAAAGTTTTGCCGTATTATCAACTATTATGGGTTAATTTATTTTATAAGAAAAGGATACTTTATGATTAACGCTTACATAAAGATTTGTCCTTTTCTTTTTTTTTTAGTATAATGAATAAGTCATATGGAGTTGATGATTTAATGTCAAAAATAGGAAGTTTAAAAATAACAATTGAATTTGTTTTTTTTATGTTTATTATACAATTTTCTGGATATAGTTTAGAGACTTGTTGTAAATTATGTATATTATATTTTTTAATGCAAATATTAATTGGAAGATATCAAGGAAAAGTTTTATTAATGTATGATGAAATACGATTGATCATATTGAGTCATATTGGTTTTTTTATAGGAAGTTTTCTTGTTTTCCCAATTAGTACTTGGACTATAAAGAAATTTTTTGGATTTGTTTTATTAACTTGTGTTTTATTTGTTTTTGCAGGATGTAACTCTAGATATTCTCATAAAATATTTAGAAAATGGTTTAAACATAATACATTGATTGTTGGTGTTGGTCATACAGCTGAGCAATTAGAATATGTATGTAGAGGTAATGGGTATTCATTATTAGATGTTATTGGATTTGTGAATTGTAATAAATCAAATAAAGTTAAATATGTTCAGCAGGAACAAATAGTAGATGTGAATAAAACATATGATTTAGATTCTATTTGTTCTGTAATCAAAGAAAAAGATATTGATACTGTATTGATTGCGATTCCTGAAATGGATAGTGAAGATTTAAATGCAGTATTTGAAGTATTTAAAAATAAAGTAGCAGTAATTAAATATTTACCACAAGTAAATGGCTTAGTAACTTTTGATACTAATGTAGAGGATTTTGATGGAATCTTAATGATTTCAAATTCTCGTGGCTTAGAACATTTCTTATCTTATGCATTAAAACGAATTATGGACATTTGTGCTGGACTATGTGGCTTATTACTTTTAATACCATTGACGATCTTTGTCTTTATTAAAAACCGTAAAGAAGGAGATAAAGGTCCTATTTTCTTTACGCAGAATCGGATTGGTAAAAACGGTAAAGAATTTAAAATGTTTAAATATCGTACTATGGTAATTGGTGCAGATAAGATTCTAGAAGAATTAATGGAAAAAGATCCAGCCATTCGCGAAGAATATACTAAGAATAAAAAATTAGTAAATGATCCACGTATCACAAGTGCAGGTAAATTTTTGCGTGAAAAGAGTTTAGATGAGTTTCCACAATTCATTAATGTGTTATTAGGTCAAATGTCTTTAATTGGTCCACGACCATATTTACCAAGAGAAAAAGAGGATATGGGAGATTATTATTATGATGTTATCGCATGTAAACCTGGTATAACGGGTATGTGGCAAAGCCATGGAAGGAGTGATGTTGATTTTGAACATCGTTTATTGTTGGATGAATATTATTATAGAAACTGGTCATTCTGGTTGGATGTGACATTGTTATTTAAAACTATTAAACAAGTGCTATATGGTAGAGGAGCAGTATAGAAAGGAATAATTTATGAATAACGATTATATGAATGATGAAATGGAAATTGATTTGATAGAGTTATTGAAAGATATAATTTCTATTAATCTACAATCGTGTGGTTGACAAATCCTTTATTTACGGGTATATCT
>ENA-OUQK01000473-OUQK01000473.1-human-gut-metagenome-genome-assembly--contig:-NODE-473-length-24333-cov-7.929113_pt1 | contig 24333 bp, 23 predicted proteins | sample MGYA00237954_ERZ548842 | MGnify/ENA primary metagenome ERZ548842 (study PRJEB26490, sample SAMN05194704) | human gut metagenome | biome: terrestrial biome; feature: human-associated habitat; material... | reverse complement strand
AAACACCTTCATAAGACAAGTCCTCCTGTTCTATCTGACTCTATTATACTATATTTAACACAGACTTAATAGATAGATTTGAGACTTTCTAATTTATTTTTATTTCGTCATTATATCACCAATATGAATATGTGATATTTTATTATATTCTCACATGTTCACATTAAATTCACATTGGAACTGCATTTATATTCAATTTAGAATAGTTTCATTCTATATTACATTTATTATCATTCAAACATTCCATTTAAAACCTTATCACTGTGAGATTGTGATATTTTGTTGTTTTATCACATGAGATATTTTCCTGTCCCGAAACCAAAATCTTAATATACAAAAAAAGAGAATGCGTTTCAATCATCCTCAGTTCGGACTTCACACAACATCTATAATTAAAATTTAGGGAACTTTTATGATTATATTAAGTACAAATGTTCCCTATTTTTTATCCTATTGTTTTATTGTATTGAAAACATCTGCTTCTCGTAATATTTCTTTCAAACTGTTTTGGACTATTGTTAATCATTTTATCGGAACAATAGACATCTATCGGAATAATTCAAAGCCGTTTATCGGAACATTATAAGATTTTACCAAGCATATACGCTTTTCTCATCTTCTGCAGCCCTTGTATCATGTAGATATCTCGAAATGCATATTCACTTGCATACACGATAATTTCTACTTCTTTAATACACAACAACCAATACAACAAATGGCTTTTCTTTGAAATCTAAAACTTGTTGACACAATTACCTTGTGGCATTAGTATAATACCTAAAGCTGACTTTAGGTCAAGAAAGGAATCACTATGTATACAATTGGTCAAGTATCCGAAATGTTTGATTTACCCATCTCTACCCTTCGATATTATGATAAAGAAGGATTTTTCCCTCATTTAGTTCGCAAAGGCAATATTCGCTATTTCAGCAATCATGAAATTGAAGCTTTACACCTCATTGAGTGTTTAAAAAAATCTGGTCTTGGCATTAAAGAAATCAATCAATTCTTTAGTTGGGTTTCTGAAGGAAGTGCAAGTTTTGAAAAGAGGAAAGAGTTGTTTGAAGCTCGAAAAGAGGCTGTAGAAGCTGAAATCAAAAGTCTTCAAGAAACACTATCTTTATTAGAATTTAAATGTTGGTACTACTCAAAAGCTATGGAGGATGGTACAGAAGAATACCTTCAAGCTATGCTTCCAGACAAGCTTCCAGGTGACATTCAAAAATTATATGATGCAAGTCATAAATAAGAAAATGGAGCAGATATATTCTGCTCCAAAGCTATTCAAAACCAGCTGGCTCGTTCTGATTTTGATTGACTGATTCTTAAATTTCAAACCATTTGATTTCACAAGCATCCAATTCAACTTCGAAACTTGTTCCATCACCCTTATACACGGTAGTTGTCTGTGGTTCATATGTATTATTGACAACACAGAAACTGTTTGTAGAAGGATATACGTTGATATCCACATTGTAGTTGTCGGAATACCAGCGTTTCATTTCTTCTTCTTTGTGTGCTGCAAAGAAGATTGCACGATACAATAGTCTTACGTTTTCAAAACTAAATGGAAGACCATTCATGTACACACCGCGACCTTTTCCATACTCATTTACAGCTAAATTAACATGTAGATCTTTTTCAGCCAAGATTTCGGTTTCAGGAAGAGCATATACATCATTTACACATTCTCCCCAATCTTCATGTTCTAATTGTTCTGTAATAAAGTGATTTGGATGTACTTGCCAATTGTATTTGTCTGTATGCATTGTGAAACCTAATTCTTTATCCACTCCCAATACATCATATAAAGTGAAGAATTTACCGTTGCGGTTGATTGCTGTTGGCTCACCAACACCGATAAATCCACCTCCTTGATCTACATAACGACGAAGAGCTGTAATCACTGGTTCATCAAATTCGGCTCCACCACTAAAGCTTGTGTATGCAGAACCAATGTTCATCACAACGTCCATATCATCTAAGATGGTTGGATCTTTACGAATATCATCAAAACTAATGAAATGAACATCAAATGGGAAACCACTCAACGCCTCCATTACACCTGTATATGAATAGATTTGTTTGTACCAAATGGCATGGTGAACTAAGTGTGTTCCCCAACGACGAAGTTCTCCCCAACTATTAATTACACCCACTTTTAATAAGTTTAGTGGAACTTGTTGATTCACATGAGAATATAGCGTACGGAATTCGTCACATACCTTTTCAATATAATCAATGAATTCAGGGAAATCCAATGCCAATTTTAAATAGCCACCATAACCAATACGATCGACTGGACTACGTAAAATAGCTCTACGAGCTGTTACCCAGTTAACCTTAGCTTCTTTTAATGGATCTCCATTTTCATGGAAAACATCTGGGAAGAAGTATGGTAAGAATCTTCCTTCTGTATACTTAACACCCTTAATATCGGAAATTAAACGAAGTGTTGTACCAGAACCAACCGATCCTACAACCGCATCCAATCCAATGGATTCAAAATATTTTCCAAATGGTTCTGTACCAATCCAGTGATCCCCTAAAAACATCATGGCTTCTTTTCCATATTCATGACAAATATCTACAAATTTCTTCGCTAATTTACTTACTTCACGCTGTTGGAAATCCATGAAATCACGATATTCCTTAGTTGGAACACAGAAAGTTGAGTTATTAAATCCTTTGTTGATAATATATTCAGCTCTAAATGGATAGCCCACTTCTTTTTCAAACTGTTCCAAAATATATGGAGATACAGAAGCACTATATCCAAACCAGTCTACAAATTTTTCACGTGCAAATTCATCAAATTGAAGCGTGAATTGGTGGAAGAAAGTTGTAAAACGAACAACGTCTACATCATCTCTTTCTTCACAGAATTTTCTAAATTTATCCAATACATACTTTTGTGTTTTAGGTTGTCGAACATCAAAAGTCATTTGATGTTCTTCACCCTTCCAATCATTCGTTAGAGCATTATACATATGCACAGGATCCCAAATCACAAATGCCAAGAAGCTTACGGTATACGCATGATACGGAATTGTATCATGAATAATCACTTCACCCGTTTCTTCATCATAATCCCAATTTGTGATGACATCATCCGTTGTACGATCAATAACTTCCCACCATCTGTGATTGTCTTTTGTGTTTGGCTTTAATTGATCTTTATAGAAATGCTGCATGATTTGAATCTTTAACTCGGTTGACTTTGCCGTCACAAAATCACTCATCAAATACATCTGTTGGATTTCATCTGGATTCGCCTTTGCCCACGCATTATCTTTTCTTGTCGTATAGTAAGTCGCATATTGCTTAATATCCATCTTACGCAATTCTTCTGGCATATCCGTTCCGTCACAGTCACGGATGGCATCGGCTTTCCATCGATTAATAATCTCAATTGTTGCATCAATTACATCAACATCTGTCGGTACAGTTACTCTGCCTGTTTCAATCATTTTATTTTCTCCTAAACTAGTCAATTCTATTTTCAGTTTCTATATCAAAGAAATGTATTTTTGATAAGTCCATTGTTAATTTAATTGTTGAATGTGCTTCTGGTTCCAAACGAGAATTTACTTTGGCACACATTTTTTGTCCATTTAAAGCACCATGCAAAATATATTCATGACCCAATAGTTCGGCCACTTCAATTTCAAAATCAAAGTTAGCACTCGGATATGTATCGGCCACTATACCCTCACCATGTAAATCTTCTGGACGAATACCCATAATAATTTCTTTTCCTTCGTAACTAGAAAGTTTTTCTCTATACATCAAAGGAATTTCAATCTTCATATCCCCCACATGAAAGAATCCATTTGTATACGTACCCTTCACAAAGTTCGTTGCAGGAGCACCCAAGAATCCAGCTACGAATAAGTTTGCCGGATTATTGTAAATTTCTTTTGGCGTACCAATCTGCTGGATATATCCACCCTTCATCACAACAATACGATCAGCCATAGTCATGGCTTCGGTTTGATCGTGTGTTACATAAATGGTAGTAGCTCCAATACGTTCATGAAGCTGAATGATTTCCGAACGCATTTGTACACGCAATTTCGCATCCAAGTTTGATAGTGGCTCATCCATTAAGAATACCTTCGCATTACGAACGATAGCACGACCCAAGGCAACACGCTGTCTTTGACCACCTGATAAAGCTTTTGGCTTACGATCCAAATAAGGCTCAATCTCTAAAATACGAGCTGCTTCATGCACACGCTTATCAATCTCTTCCTTACTATACTTACGTAATTTCAAACCAAAGGCCATATTCTCATATACACTCATATGAGGGTATAACGCATAAGACTGGAATACCATCGCAATATCACGATCTTTTGGTTCCACATCATTCATTCTTTTTCCATCAATGTAGAAATCACCGGCACTAATCTCTTCCAAACCAGCAATCATACGAAGTGTTGTAGATTTACCACATCCACTTGGTCCTACAAACACAATAAACTCTTTATCTTTAACTTCTAAATTAAAGTCAAATACAGCCTGAACATTGTTGTCATATATTTTATCAACATGCTGCAATGATAATTCTGCCATACTTCTTCCTCCTATTTATGTTTTCGATTGTATAGAAACAATAATGTTAGTAAGCCTGTCAATCCAACGATTTCAATCATTAGATTACGAACGCTTACCGTCTTCTGTGCCCAAATGATCATACCCAAGAACACAAAGAATAATACGATCATAATTATGTTCATTACTTTATTTTCATCTCTCATAGTAGACACCTTACTCTTTCATTCCACCAATACTCATGCCCTGTGTAATCTTCTTTTGAACACAAATATAAAGAACTAACGTTGGAATCATAACAATTACCAACCCAGCATACATGACACCAAAGTTTGCCTGTGACTTCGCATCCGCCATTAAGTATTTAACACCAACGGCCAACGTAGCATTTTCTTTATCCATAAAAGTAAATGCGATAATATATTCATTCCAGAAAGCCAAGAATTGAAATAGGATAACCGTAATAATACTTGGTCTTGCCATGGGAATCATAATCTTTGTCATAGTCTTAAAGTAGCCACAACCATCAATGCGAGCCGCCTCTTCATATGCCTTAGGCAATGTTTTGAAATAACCCGTCAACAAATAGATTGTGAAAGGTAAGGCCGTTGCCGCATACACGACAGAAAGCCAGAACTTACTATTTAAGAAAAAGTCAAATCCAAGCTTAATATCCGCATTAAATAACATTAAGAAAATTGGCAAAACAATATAGTTCACATTTACGAAAAGTCCAGCCATGAAAAGTCCATTAAAGAATTTCTTTCCCACAAAATCAAATCGTGCTAAAACATACGATGCAGGAAGAGCCACCACCAATAAAATGACTAATGATAGTGCTGTTACAATGATTGTATTTAATAAATAATCACCCATTCTTGCCTTCACAAAGGCATCCGCAAAGTTTGACCACAATATTTGTTTTGGAAGATCAAATGGATTTCCACTCACCAATTCCAATTGCGATTTTAAAGATGCAAGGAATACCCAAACGATGGGTACAATAATCGAAATAGCTAATGTGATCAGTGCCACATAAACAAAGATCTTGTATAAAGGAAAATTACGTTTCTTCATATCTCATCCTCCTAATACTGTAATATATCACGTTCAGTGACCTTATTTATGATGGCGGATAAGGCAAATGAGAATACGAAGATACATACTCCGACGGCCATACCAAATCCGTATTTACCAGCGAACGCATTGTTGTACATATAGTTCAATGCCACTTCACTTCCTAGATTTCCCTCACTTGTCAATTGAACGAACATAAATGATAAGTTGATTGTAGAAATTACGAAGAAAGTTAAAGTTGTACGAATGTTATCCCAAATCAAAGGTAAAGTAATCATAAAGAACTGTCTGACTTTACTAGCCCCCTCAAGACTTGCAGCCTCATATAGGTTTTCTGGAATACTCGACATACTCGACATATACATAACCATATAATAACCAATGGCCTGCCATACAAGGGCACCAATAATAGAATAGTTAATAACAGCCGGATTTCCCATCCATTGTTGTTGTAAAGACGAAAGTCCAATCATACCAAAGAATGTATTTAAAATACCATTCGTAGGTTGATAAATAGCTGAGAAAATACCTGCAATAACAACAATACTCAAAATATTTGGAATGTAGAAAATTACACGGAAGAAGTTTTTTCCAACAAACTCTTCACGAGTTAATAATGTCGCAAACAATACGGCCAACACCAAAGTGATGATCGTGATCAATACAACATACAAGATTGTATTTTGCATAGCCTCAATAAAACGCATGTCATTAAAAAGAACCTTAAAGTTGAAGAACCCGGCAAAAGTGGCATCACTTACGAAATTGCTCTTTTTAAAGAATGCTGTCTTAAATACATCAATCGTTGGAATCACCATAAAAATGAAAACTAGAATAACGGCTGGTGCAAGACACGCAAATACGAAACGATTTTGTGCTTTCTTTTTATTCATGAGTTTACCTCCCATCTCTTAAAAAGCGACGAGCAACAATTTGCTCATCGCTTTCAGTTTAATTATTCAGTTACAGCTTTGTTTTTAGATAATTTAACCCAAGCATCTGCTAATTTGCTTTGGTAATCATTTGCAGTTAATTCACCAGTAGCTAAAGAGTCAATTGAACCAAATACAGTTGCAGCACGGTCAAAGTCTGGTAAGTTATCTGTGTTGTAAGGAGCAAATGCACCTAATGCAGCAGAAGCAGTGTCATATACAGAGAAGAATTCTTTTGTATATCCATCTTCCATAGCTGCAATTGTGTCTGACATATTTGCACTTGGAACAATATTTCCACCTTCAGCCATGATCTTAATTCCTTCATCCGAATAGATAAACTTCAAGAATGCTTTTGCATCATCTACGTTTTTAGCTTGAGCAGGAATCCATACTTGTTCAGTCATAGAACCAACGAAACGTTCACCATCTTTTTCTAATGCAGGCAAAGGAAGTAATCCCCAGTGAAAATCTTCAGGCGTTGTATCTGCCATTTCATTCACTACCCAGTCACCATTAGGCATGAATAATGCTTTTCCATCAATAACAGCCTGTTGGTTCATTGTGAAACCATCTTTCGCATTCGCATTTGAGACTGTATCAGAATATAAATAATCAGGACTTACTAATTTAGCTAAAATATCGATAGTTTGTTTAGCACCATCTGTATTCCAAGCATCCTTGTCATAATTTAATACATTCGTTAATAATTCTTCTCCACCAGTTTCTTTCAACAATGCATTTAATGTGTTGTCAAAATAACCATTTGTTGGATAAGTAAATAATGCGATACCATCTTTCTTAGCTTGATCACCTAAAGCCCAGAATTCTTCCCAAGTTGTTGGAAGTTCATATTTCTTTCCTTCTCCAACCAATTCAGTATTATAGAAGAATCCAGCTGGAGTTGTCTTAAGTGGCATCAAATAAGATTTTCCATCACCATAATATTGTACGATACTACTATTTGCGTAGTTTTCATCCATACCAACTTCTTCAACTACATCTGAAATATCCAATACTTCATGAGTATTTAATTGAGTTTCAGTATATCCAGAAGGCTGACCTAAGTTATAGTAAACAACATCCGAATATTCACCCTTCGCATTTTCTTTATTCAATACATCAGGCAATTCTTTTTCAAAACGCAATTGAACATCTACATCCGGATTTGCCTTTTCAAAAGCCTTAGCCAATTTTGTGAATACTTTTTCACCATTACCACCAGAGAAAGAATCAAATTTTAATACTCGCTTATCTCCAGAATCAGAATTTTCAGCTGGTTTGCTAGAACATCCTGCTAACATAGATGCTGCCATCGCAAATGATAACCCAGCAGTTATAATTTTTTTCATACTTTACCTCCTCATAAATTCGTATGAACCTCTTTTGACATGCCTAGTATAGCTTATTTGAAAGCGCTTTATCATAAAAATATAGCTCTATATTTTAGATATATTGTGATTTAGTAATTTTGACAACAAAATTGATAAACAATAGAAAACAATATATAATAATACAAAAAGAGGTGTTTTTATGAGTACACAACGCTTTCAAATTGACCAAGTTGACTTCAATAAAGCCCGACCAAAACTACTATATATAACTGAATCCAAGTTCGATCACGAATGGAATTCCACCCTACATACCCATTTATATACAGAAATATTCTATGTGACAAAAGGCCATGGACTTTTAAGTTTAGACAATAAAAACTATCCCGTAAAAGAAGACGATCTCGTTATTGTCAATCCACTTATCTCACATACCGAGCGTGGTATTGAAAATATCAACTTCGAATACATTGTTATGGGAATTGAAGGCGTCACCTTCTTTTCAAAAGAAGAGGACGAAGAAAAAGGATGTAGTATTGCCAACTATTATGAATACAAACACGAAGTATTATTCTATCTAAAAACCATTCTAATGGAAGTTAAGGCTAGAGATGCTGAATATCAATCCTTATGCCAAAACTTATTAGAAGTATTACTGATCAACCTGATGCGTAGGGCCAACATTAGTTTAAAATCTTCACCCGTTAATAAAGCCAACAAAGACTGTGTCTATATTGAAAAATATATAGATGCTCACTTTAAAGAAGATATTACACTAGACACTTTAAGTGAACTCACTTTCTTAAATAAATATCACATTGTACATGCCTTTAAACAATATAAGGGAATCTCTCCCATTAACTACATGATTCAAAAGCGTATTCAAGAAGCTAAAGTTCTACTTTCTACAACCAATCTTCAAATTTCAGAAATATCCCTCATCATAGGATTTACAAGCCAATCCTATTTTGCCCAAGCCTTCAAAAAAGCAACGGGCATTTCACCTATTCAATTTAGAAAAAATCATAGTGAACAATAGAAAAAATACAGCACGATATTTTTCAACCATGTCCTGATATTCTTCATCCGACAATGTTTTTTCACCAGGATTCATAGCGAATACACTGCCCCATTCATATCCATCCTTATATTTAGGAACTAAATGGAAATGAAGATGATGACCCGTATCGCCATAAGCCCCATAATTGACTTTATCTGGATTGAAGATTTTATGCATAGCACAAGCTACTTTATATAAACAGCCCTTTCTTCTGACGTCAACTCGGTAATTTCACTCACATGTTTCTTATGAGCCACAATCACACGACCAAGATGAGACTGTTCCCTAAACAAATACACTTTTGAACTTTCATTTTTTACCTACTCTTCCTAAAGGTATAATGCAACAGTTTGTAAGTACTAACATAGTAAATTTAAACTAATTATTTAAAGTATACATTCGATAACAATACACTTTCTTTTCCCGTAAAACCATGTTATACTGTGAGTGTGTTGATTAAGTTAAGACTCTAACCCTTTCAATTAACTTTCTCAACATTCCCATTTCTGGACCGGGCCCATTCCGGCAATGTCATTAAGTTAAGAAATGACGAACCATCCAGATACTATTGTCTGGAGGGTGTTTTTATTTGAAAGCACGACGAAAATTGTAGTATTGCTACTACATTTTAAAAAATATATAATATTAGGTGTTAATCATATCGATAGTTGAAAGATACCGGTGATTTGGCTTTCACTTTCCGTTCATTCTGGCGATTAGGACGGATTGGCAGTATTTCTTTAGCTATCAGTGATTCAATATCAGGTGGATTCTTTCCACCTTTTTCTTTTAGGTAGTTACGTATTATATGAAAGGCACGTACATAATTTAATTGATACTCGTATTTTCTGTCTTTTTCTTTAATTTTTATATTGTTACTTACTCTGCTGCAGAAATTATATAACACTAGCTTTGCATAAATTTCCTGCTCTATAAACATTCTTTTCTTTGAATGCAATGTATTTAAATCTAGATGATATTTCAATTCACGATAACTCGTTTCAATCTCCCAACGAAGGTGGTACAGTTCTTTAATATCTTGTATATTGAATTCGGATTCATCTAAATTTGTAATAATACTTTCGTAGGTGTCATCACTAATTTTGAAACGTACAACACGACATTCAAAATCAAAATAAGGGCTTCCGTCGAAAAAATCAAATCTCTGATTCTTAGGGACAAACTTATATATTTCAGGATGAGCTTTTATTTCATTCGTTTGTTTAGTAGTTAGGGTACGGCGAACATGCATATCAAATTCTGCATCTGGAAAAGGGCCAAAACTTCGCAGTACGCTTGTTCTAGAATGAATATCCTTTACCCTGATCAAATACTTATGATTCTTCATACCTACTTTCACAAAAGAATTGATAGATTCATAGCCTCTGTCTGCAATGAAAATAGCTTTAGGACCATCATATCTATCCACTATTTCATTGAATGCACCATTTTCATTCATTACGGCATTTCCTTGAAGAACAATATCATCATAAGTACATTCCAATAGATCATAGCTTGTATTCAGATGATAGGCGGAGAAAGGTTTATTCGAATTATTGGCCTTATAAAAAGTGGTTTTAGTATCTTTGATAGCACTGCTGATAGGCAGAACAGAACCATCAACAGCGAGAAGGCGATAACCTTTGTGAAGCTTGATTTTCTGTGTTCGTTCATTGAACATATTGAATAATGTACGGAATGCATCTGGACGAATCTTACTACGTGCCTGTACAAATGAAGAAGCTGTAGGCGTATCAAGCTTATATCCAAACAATTTGAACATTTCATCTTTTAAAGATCCAGACTCTAATAAAAGCACATTGAAAAGTGTACTTCCAAAAAGATGTTTTCTTTTCCGTGTAAAATCCTTATTTGAATCAACAACAAATAGTGAAGAAGAATCATTCATGGTTTTGATGCAGAATTTTAACTGCTTTTTTAACGATTTATAATTGTTCATAAGTACCTCCAAAAACATATACCTATAAACAATTGGCCTATTATCAGAAATGATAATAGGCCACATATTTCAACCTGTATGTCAACAAAAAAATTCAAATTTTCCATAAAAAAAAGAGGAGCACATTTTTTGTGTTCCCCTCAAAACCGTCATTTCTTAACTTAATGACATTGCCCATTCCGGTCCTTTTATTTTTTTATGTAAAGGCATAAAAAAATCTTACAAGCAATTAAATAAGATTTATTACATATAAAGCTCTTTTTGAAAAGCGTTCTCTGCTTTCTTAGTATATAATGGTCTTATAGTATGAATCGAGGAACTTATTATGTCATATTTTAACCATAATCAAGATTTATTTGATGAGACCCTATTAAACTTATACGATGAACAATTCAAGTATTCAACTTTCAAAACATTGATTTCTAAGAAAAATAATGAAGCCAATAAATTGATGAATCATATTTTTGAATCAATAAGCCAAGAAGAAGATGATGATGTAAAGTTTATTGTTGATTTATCAGATGAAATGAAAGAACAGTATAAACAAGGGTTGCTAAAATTCGATAAAGGAAAAGATGGCAAGCTATATGCTCAACTAAGAGATGAAAACAATCGATATGGCAAGAAGTTAAACATCAAAGAAGACATTAAAGAAAGTGATTTAATTTTTGCGAGTCAACTAGATATGATTACTGATGTATTAAATGAAATTGTTGATACATTAGAAAATGTTGAAGCGTGTTTACACAATGTTCTTTTAGACTTACACAATGATCGTGTTGGTTTGTATTATAGTGGATTAGCCCTATATCTAGAAGCACTTCAAGCTTCAGATGATTCACTTAAAAATGTACTGATTGCTCAATCTTTAAAATCACTCAATGATGCTCAGGCACAAATCATTCAAGAATTTAAAGCGGATATTTATTATCTAAAATCGCCTGAGTTTCTAAAATCTAAGAAGAAAAAGCATGATGTATTGGTAGAAAAGATGCAAAACATACATGAATGTTATCAAACAATTAATAGAATCATTAGCTTAAAGGCCATGATCTATTTTGATAATAACCAATTATCTTCCATGATGATGGTTTGCATGGAATATCAAAGATTTATAGATGCAGTCATTAAACCTAATAAGGGCTTTTTGATTGAATGTGATCCAAGAGACGACAAGCTAATCAATGGTATTTGGGAGAAAAGAGCTAAATCACTATTACAATGTAAAAAAATTCAAACACAATTAAGAAATAATACCTTATTCATAGGTATGGAGGAGAAATAACATGGATTCAAGAAAAAAAGCATGTCCTAACAAACTATGCAAAACTTACAAAAATAAAAAATTCAATTCTAAAATCAACTATTGTCCAGAATGTGGTACAAAATTAATTTATGTATGCAAAACACATAAATGTTATAAGCCATTAGATGAAACACAACCTGAACACGAATATTGCAGAGAGTGTGAAGCAAATCGTCAAGATAGACACGATAAAGCAGTAGCTTTAGCTAAAAAAGGTGGTGGCACTGTAGCTGCTGCAGTTGTTGTTCCAGCTTTACAAGTTGTCAATAAAAAAGGCGGTGCATTGGTTAAAGAAGTTGCAGGAAAAGGTATGGATGTTGTTATAAATGTTGTTAAGAAAAAAATTTAATAAGTCTCAATTGATAAGCTCAATTGACCCTCAATTGATAATTTAAAATCTTTCCTTTATTTTCCAACATCTTCATGTTAGACTTAATATGTTGATTAGCTCACTAATCAACATCTCCGAGAGTTGGCACCATTTCACATTTTTTTAAGCCAACTCTTTTCCTTTTTGAAATCTATGTTTCAATTTTTAATTTCTCGCTTGTTGATATCTTTAAGCATCTATATCATAATTTTTGCGGAATAGAAAAATTAATACACATATTCAAATTTGTCCCATGCATCCAAACAATTTTCCTTCATCCTCTAGAGCCACCATAAAATACTATCCGTTCTCTAAGTTGTTATCATTAGATTCACAAATCCAAATCGAATCATTTAAAATCAAAACATTACAAAAGGTAGAGCTCGCATTACACATAATAAAGCAGGACCAAAATTTGATCCTGCTTATTTATCATGCTATAAGAAATGCCTAATTCTTTGTATGTATAAATGTTTTAAGGGGATAAGGTTGCGTACTATTATAACGCTAATTTTAATACTTCAATAAATTTTTCTTTATCCAAAGGATAATAGTGTCCTACTGGAGCTGTATCATCTTTTGTTGCTCTTAATGCCATTTCTTCAAAATGCGTTTCATCAATGTTCATTTCAGTTAATGTTGTCTTTAAGCCTAACATCTTATAGAACGCTTCTAAATTATTTGCCAACTTCAAAGTCATTTCTTTTTCTGTGTAGTTACTATAATCTACATCAAACAAACGATTGGCAAGTTGTGCCGTTTTCTTTGGATGCTTTTCAGCCACATAACGCAAGTATGCCAACATAACTACTGCCATACCTTCACCATGTACAATTCCATATTGCGCACTTAATTCATGTTCAATACGGTGTGATGCCCAGTCTGATGCACGACCTGTATCCAATAAATTATTATGCGCAATGGATGCTAACCACTGCACTTCTGCACGAGCATTATAGTTTTCTGGATTTGTCATGATTCTTTCTCCATTCAACATCAATGCTTTGGCAGCACCTTCAATTAAATAGTCTGTTGTATCAACATATTCTGTATTCGTATAGTAACGTTCTAATAAGTGGCTCAAAATATCAGAGATACCACATGCTGATTGATACAATGGCAATGTTTTTGTATAGTGAGGATTCATAACTGCAAACTGAGGAATTATCTTTTCATCTTCATATCCAAGTTTATTTAATCCACTTGAAATAATAGCTGCATTGGAAGTTTCTGAGCCAGAAGCTGGAATTGTTGAGATAACTCCAATAGGAAGTGCTTCATCTAGTGTTGCTTTTCCTTCGAAGAAATCCCAAACATCTCCATCATATGGAATGCCCATTGCGACAGCTTTTGCTGTATCTACAGAACTTCCTCCACCAACTGCTAATACGAAATCTGTATTGTTTTCACGTCCCAATTCAACTAATTCTCTAACTAGTTCTACTTTTGGATTTGGAACAACATTTCCATTTTCTACAAAACGAATATCGTTTTCTTTACAAATACTTTCAATTTCTTGGAAAATACCTAATGTTTTAACAAAATCTCCACTATAAACCATCATCAATGATTTAACACTCAATTTCTTTAGCATTTCAGCAACTTTTCCATATGGCTTTTCACCAAAAATAATTCTTGCCGGATTTACATATTCAAAATCTATCATAATTATTCACCTACTTATTTTACACTTCTAACTTGTCCGTAGTTATTAAATTTATCCATAACAACATCCATCTGTTCTTTATCTAAGATATTTGGTTTTCCAATGCACATAGCACGCCATTGAACTTCAGAAATCCATTCGCATTCTCTAGCTAATGTGAAAGCTGCATTCACATTTTTTCCACATGCCACCATACCGTGATTTTGCATTAAACAAGCATCCGCTTCACCAATAGATTCAGCCACAACTTTTGCCAATTCATTTGTACCAAATGTAACATAAGGAGCCACTGGAACCACATTTGAACCTGCATCAGCCAATACATAATGAACAGCTTGAATTGGCATATTCAATGCAGATAGAACTGTACAATATGTTGAATGTGTATGGATAATTGATCTAGCATCTTTCTTTACTTTATATAAAGCAATATGTAAATTATGTTCACTTGATGGTTTTCTATTTCCTTCCACAATAGTACCATCCAATTTCATAATAACGATATCTTCTGGTTTTGTTTCAAAATAATCAATTCCAGAAGGGCTAATTGCCATTAATCCAGTTTCTGGATCATAAACACTAATATTTCCACTCGTTCCACTCGTAAGTTTTTCGCTAGAAATTCTTTTTCCATAATCGACAATTTGCTGTCTTTCAAATTCCATTAACATATTTTATCTTCCTCTCTATTTAGTGAACCAAACACCTTTTCGCAAAATAATACATCCAAAATATTTTTCTTCCGATGTTTGTACACTCACAAAAGCTTCCTTAGTTTTTTCGTAGAAACCAAAGCGGTCCGTTGAATCAAATGTTGCCTTTGGTTCTTTTTCTAATACAATTTTTTCAAACTCATTCCAAATCTCTGGACGCATATCCGGATGGTCTGTCGATCCCATTAATGTTACTGGAGCACCTGGCTCATCAACGTCTAAAGGTAAAACTTCCAAGATAGCAGCAACTAAATCTGTAGCCTTTACACCATCTGCACGAATGCTTTTTTTACAAGTTGAAGTTGCAGGATAATTACAATCACCAATCACAATTGTATCTCCATGTCCCATTTGCGCTAAACATTTTAATAGTTCAGGCGAAATTAGCGGTGATATACCCTTTAACATTAGTTATCACCTTCAATATATTTATGAACGTCTTCAGGTTTATAAATACCCTTATCCGTAACAATCCCAGTAACAAATTCTGGTGGTGTACAATCAAATGCAGGATAGTACCCCTTTACACCGTCCATTGTTGTTTTTTGTCCTAATGACTCAATTACTTGGGCAGGATCTCTTTCTTCGATGACTACACTAGACATATCTGGGTGTGCAGGATCTGGAGTACCTGTACAATAGTATGGAATTCCATAATAATGTGCAGCCATAGCCATTTGGAAAGTACCCACCTTATTTACTACATGACCATCCATAGTGATAACATCAGATGCAGATGTAAACAAATCTACATTCTTAGTTTTCATCGTATATGCCGGCATGTTATCTGAAATGACAGTAACATCAAATCCCATATCACATGCAACACTTGCTGTTAAACGAGCACCTTGATAATATGGACGTGTTTCTGCACAGAATAATTTAATATTTTTATTCATTTTGCGACATTCACGAAGCATAGTTCCAACCACTGTACCTGCAAAGCATTGTGTCATAATTGTTCCATTGTCTGGAATCATTTCAGCTAAATTATGACCAATCACTGTATATCTACGATAGTTATTGTTTTCATAGTCATAAGCATATTTGAAAATCACATCAACCAATTCATCTTTGACAATACCTTTAGCAACAGCTTCTTGAGCTGCTTTTACAGCACCATTTACAATACCCTTCATCTGCTCAGCAGTAGTAGGTCTTGCATGTGACAATGTGTATGCTGCATCTTCTAAATAAGCTACAATCTTTTCAGGATCTGTTTCATTCTTAATTTCATAAGCAGCTAACGCCATACCCATAGCAGCAGCTGTATATGGTCCTTCACTTTGAGTAACCATATCTTTGATTGCTTGTGCAACCTCTTTGTGTGACTTGCACACTACAAATTCTGTGCGAATTGGATAGATACGTCTATCTAAAATTCTTACTTTTCCATCTTCGTACCACGCTACATTTTCAAACTTTAGCATGAACGCAAGATCTTTATCTTGTCTATCTTCTAAAATCATAGTTCTGTTACAACCCTTTCAAATTCAGCAACAACTTGCTCACCAGTCTTGTACAATTTTCTATTATTAATAAATTGAACACCCGTTAATACAACCAATTTGTCCAACTTAATTCTTGTTTCATTATCTGTTACAGATGAGATTTCAGCAACCTTTGAATCTCCAACTGTTCTACGAACCATTTCTGTACCAGCATATCCAATTGTATCAGCCATTACTTTATTTAGATAGTTCAATTTAAATTCAGTATTATACAATGGGAATGTAACACACTCATCAAATTTCTTATTTAGTTTAGCAAATGTTAAATCGTAAATATCGGCAATTGCACCTTTTACCCAACCAATGAATTCTTCATTTTCTGGATCTGTAACTACTTTGTTTGCTAAGGCAAAGAATAAGTTACCAATAACGTTACCAATGTCATATCCCATTGGACCATAGAATGCGAATTCTGGGTCAATTACTTTTAATCCTTCCTCATTAATGAAAATTGATCCACTGTGTAAATCTCCATGAATCAACGCTTGTGCATTATTCATGAAATTGTCTCTTAATTCACCAACTTCAGCCTTAAGATGTTCATTGTTATATAAAGTTTCTTCAACAAAAGCCTCTTCACCCTCAGTCACAATATTTCTATCTTTATAGTTGTAGTATGGTTCTGTAAGCACTAAGTCTTCTGTAATGTCACACAAATCAACATTTACGAATAATTTAACCTTTTCTTTTTTCTCATGTCTATCCATAACTAAGTCAGTTGTTGGAAGTAAAGTGTTAACCATAAATTCAGTAATATCTTCTGCTAATTTTGGAAATACTTTTCCACTCATTAATTCCTTACGAAGATTCTTATATGCCGAAATATCTTCCATTGTTAATGCACACATTACATCATCATATTTATAAATTTCAGGAGTATAACCAGGAGCTAATTCTCCTTCTGTAGCAAGAATCTCTGCCTCAATCTTATTACGATGAAGATCTAGAGGTCTACCACTCGATCTCAAGAATTTATCTGCCTGTTTTACAACAAGAGATTTACCTGTTTTCTTGTCATATACTCTAAATACATAGTTGATATTTCCATCACTAATTTCACAAGCCTCTACTTGGGCATCTTCATCAAAGAAATCTACATTGTCTTTTACATAATCAACCACAGTCTTAGTATCCATTAAAAAATGTTCATTATATTTTTCCATATTAATTATCTCCGTTTCTATGTAATTAGTAAAACTGGTAATACATATTACCAGTTTTACTTAATATGTAAGTTTTTATTTTTCGCTGTTTGTACATCCGCGGTGCCCAAGATTTTTTGGGAATCCAATGATAATGAAGAAAATACCAAACGCAAACATTAACCATGAATAGAATACAAATGGCATAATTGAAATTGGAGCAATTCCAGCTAAACCACCAGCAACAAGAAGCTGTCCTGCATATGGTGTGATACCATTTCCAGCAGCTGAGAACAAATCAAGGATTGAAGCTGTTCTTGCAGCAGGAATTTCATATTTTTCAGAAATTTCTTTTGCGATAGGACCACAAGCAATGATTGCCAATGTGTTGTTAGTTGTAGCCATGTCAATCAATGTTACTAAAGCAGCAATTGATAATTCTCCACCAATTCTTCCTTTAGTACGTTTACCAATTTTATTCAATAACCAATCCATACCACCATAGTATTTCATCATAGCAATTACACCACCAACAAAAATTGCGATTACTGCCATATCTTCCATACCAGTCATACCATTGTGGACAATATTGAAACATTCAACGAATGAGAAGTCACCGTGCATAACACCAATTACAACACCAACTGCAACTGATAATCCCATTGCTGGAATAACATTTACACCAAATAATGATAATGCGATGATCAAGATATAAGGAATTAAGTTAACCAAGTTATATGCTCCACCAATATTGAAAGATTCTGCATTGATTGGCCAGAAAGCTAAGATTGCACAGTTGATAATAACTGCTGGAAGAACCATTAATACGTTAGCTTTGAATTTTTCTTTCATACCAATATTTTGTGTAGTTGTAGCAGCAATTGTAGTATCTGAAATAAATGACAAGTTGTCACCAAACATTGCACCACCAACAACAATACCACAAACAAGTGGAATACTCACACCTGTTTTAGCAGCGATATCAAGTCCGATTGGAAGTAACACTGAAACAGTACCCATTGAAGTTCCCATAGAGAATGAAAGAACACAACCAATTAAGAATAAACCTGGAAGAATCATTCTTGAAGGTAAAATAGAAAGCATTAAGTTAGTAACTGTATCTGTGGCGTGCATTGCACCAGCAACACCATAGAATGCACCAGCCAACATATAGATAACAACCATCAAAATTAAAGTTTTGTCTCCACCACCCTCACAGAACATGTCAACTTTTTCTGTGAAAGTTTTGTTGTCACCAGGCTTCTTGATAATGAAAGAAATTGTCATTGCCAAGAACATACCAATTAGAAGTGGAAAATTGTTAAAGCTACCAGATCCTATACCCATTAGGAAATAGACAGCAAGAAAAATTAGTAGAGGAACAAGACCTAAAAAGCTCCCCTTGTTTTGATTTGAATCATTCATGTTTTTCTCCCTTTTACACCTGAAAAAAAATATCATCAGGAATATTTTTATTATTTGTTACTGCTTAGCTAAGTCACTTATATTTATACTCTAACATTCAACAAAAGTCAACAGATAACGCTTACATTTTGTTGATTGTTTTTGATGAAATATTCTTTTTTTGTAGTTTTTTATTGATTTATTCAAAATTTTTGTTGATTAGTGTATAATATTCACAAAGAAAGAGGTCCCCAAACATGTTAAAAATCGACAGACAAAATTACATTTTAGAAATGCTACAAGAAAAAGGCAGCATCCTGGTTACCGATGCCTGTGAAGCTTTACAATGCAGTGATCAAACCATTCGCCGTGACCTTCAGGAAATGGAAGAAAAAGGACAATTAGTACGTACCTATGGAGGTGCCTACCTTTCACAAGACGAAGACAAGAGTGCTCCCGTTCAATTACGTGAACAATTGATTCCTAAAGAAAAAGAAAGAATTGGGATTACCGCATCAGACAATTTCATTAAAGATGGTGATGTCATCATGATGGATTCAAGTACAACATGTTATACATTAGCTAAACACCTAGTTAAATCACAAGCTAATGTAACAATCATCACAAATTCAATCAATATTATTAAACTATTTGGAAACACAAACCAAACCACTAAACTCATCTGTGTTGGTGGAACTTATAAAGAAAGATCAGGATCTTTTATTGGAAACAATACAATCAACGCTCTATCTACCTTTGTAGCCGATAAAGCATTCATTAGTTGTAGTGCCATAAGTCAAAAGTTTGGTATCCTTGATAATTACGTACAACAACAAGCCGTTCGTAAATGCATGTTAGAACACGCAAAAGAAAAATACTTACTTGTAGATAACACTAAATTCGATGATGAAGGAAACTTCGTAATCGACTCCTTTAAATCACTCGATGGCATTATCACAAACAAAAAGCCAACAGATGCATGGCTAGATTTTTTCAATCATGAAAACGTATCCATTTTATGGAAATAATTATATACAACAAAAATAATTCATGTTAAACTTTGAGTGTTGATTAACCAACTAATCAACATCCATTTTCTAGAGCTGGTACCATTTCACAAACACACTCAAATCCAGCTCTAATTTTTTTACCCATATAAACCAATAAGACTTCAAATCATTTATATGATCTGAAGCCTTTTTTATACTATTAACTTTTATCTTGTTATAGCTAAATATGCATAGAACAATACAATAGCTACAACGACTGCAATCAATACTGTTATAAGAGTTTTTTTCATATAAACCGCTATTCCTTTACATCCTCAAATACAATATCATAATCATTTGAATCATAAATATTGTAAATAAAATTCTTTAAAACTTTTTTAGCATTTGATTTTGCCTTATCTAATAAGCCATTATCAATTGCTATATTTTCAGCTTTATCTCCCATTTCAGCTCTTAGCTCTGCTTTATTCTCTTCTGATAAATTATTAAAAATACTCTCTTTTTCGTAATAAACCTCTTCTTTATCTGACAACATACCGCTCGTTAAAATCTTCGCATCCGGTAACGGTACTGTAATAACGCCTTTTTTACTGTCAGTCTTTGGTTCTACATTCGGTTTAATTTTTTCAAAATCATATCCTGCTGTAATTTGAAAATCATGAGAAAAAACACATACTGAATTAGTGAATGGCACTTTAGGCGCATCCTCAGCATCATACAGTTTACGATCTTCATCCATAGCTTCCACAACCGTAACATAAGCTTCTTGAGTTGATAATGTCCCAATATCTTTCAAACTCAATTGTGTAACCACTTCTTTATGCTCAGGTTCAACTTTTGGATTTGAAACCTTACCTATAAAAAAGAACAATCCCCCAACAATCACTGCAACCACTATCAAACTAATGATATTAGGATGAATAATTCTATTCACAATCTTTTTTAACACTTTCTTTCCTGACGTCTTTTTTGATTCATTTGTATAATCTTCCATAAATACATTCCTGCCCTTTTCCCTTTAAATGAATTATTACAGCCTAATCAAATATTACATATATTACCCAACACATTTATATTATCGTTTAAACTCTTCAAAATATTTAATTAGCATCTGTAAACATCTGATTCCATTATATCCAAGTGAATATCTAAAAACCACAATTATTAAATCTTAATAAATCCAGCAGTAGAGCTTTCATAATCAATTAAATCGAAATGCCATGTTTACTATACCTAGTTATTATCATTATTCAACCAAGTCAAACAAAATACATTTTGAATATATAAGTTTGATCCATAAACAACTAAATGATTAAAATCTTTTTCTTCTACCACTTCTATGATGAGCCTTTTCATTAGCCTCCACACATTCAAACAAAACAATTATAGGAAACAATAAAATCCCTAATAAAGCCATCACTATAGACGATATATCTTTATTTTTCATACAATTCACCATTTTATTTCTCTTTTGAATTTAAGCTATTTGCCAACTTAATGATCTCTTGATAAGACTCCTCCGTATTATCCCACCACCAACAATGACTATCATTATTCTCTGTTTCTTCCATTATTCTTAATATGGTAGGACTATAAATCTTTTTAACTCTATAATTAGTAATAAGATTCCTACGAATCACTGACTTTTTATACTTTCTTGAATATCTTGATAAACCAATCACATTTACCTGTTCGTATCCATCTCCCCAACATGGAGGAGCTAAAACAACTCGAGTACCACCACGAAATTTTCTAGCACCATATCTAATTTCATGATTCTCCCCATATTCATGTTTATAAACAATATTACCAACCAAGGCCCAACGCCATTCTAATTTATCATCATTCATCATATCAACTTAACCAATTGCTTATTCGTTCTATCCGTGTAAACAATGCTCTTCTTTAAAGCTTTTATGTTTTGCTTACACTCATCATTCGGATTCTCTAAACCTTCTAACACTTTTAATCTAAGCTTATATTCATCCAAATCACTTTGTATTTTATGCTGCAAAGCCACTACTTCATCTTTCATATCCAATTGCTTTAATAATACACAATCACACTTAGCTAGTAATTTAGCATAATCATTCTGTACAAATTTAGGTGCCATCATCAAAGATAATGCAGTTCCAGAAGTACCTAATCCTAATACAGCACCTCCACCAGCTATCAATACAGCTCCTCCAGCCATTCCAAAACCACCTGCAGCTAATGATCCTCCTCCAGCAGCAGCCAATGATGCACTGACTAGTGCTGCACCATGCAATGTAGGGAATGCCCCACCAAATATCGCAACCGCTATTTGTGGTGCAAACACAAATGCCAATCCACCCGTTGCAGCAGCTACGGCAATTGCACCACCCGCAACGCCAACGGCTTTTAAAGTATTATTTTCTAAGTAATTATAGTAATCCTTATAACTTTTTTGAATCTTCTGAATCTCTTTATATGAAATGTACTGTTGTGATTTGCAGAATACTTCCTCTACATATTTGGTATAAGAAAGCTTCATCTTCTTTTCCTTCTCCTCAAACTTGAAATATGGTTTAAACATACTCAACTCTACCGCAATATTATAAAGCCATAATAAATTATCTTGACTCGCTGCATACGTTTCCAATGCTGCATATGTTTTTAATGGATCTTTTTCGAATACCTTATTCTGTTGTAAAGACTGCTCCGTTACTTCAATCCACTTCTTTTTCCACTCATTTTTTAGTAACTGTTCTTTATTATCCTTTGTTCTTTGAATATCCTCATCAATCATTTGAAGTTCCAAAGAATACAAAATCCGTGTTTCGATTTTATTCATTGTAAAACAACGCTCTAAACTCTCTAATGGAATATCCTTATGTTTCTTGATCTCAACTACTTTTGACTTATGAACCAATTGATCAATATCTTCTTTTATATAATCAGCATCCGCCCTAACAACACTTACCAATCGAATCACGTTGGGAATGTTAATATTGATTGCGAATACATATAACTTTTGTAAAGGATCTTTCTCTAGTTTTATTGCCTTAGCTCCTGCAACTCCCACATTAAATGCTGTGAAAACACTTGTTGAAATAGTATCCATTCTTCTAATTACGGCTTCATTATTTAATTTATCAAAATCAATAATATTCAAGCCCTCTAAAGAAACAACATTATGCTCATTGACTTGTTGAATAAAATCACGTATATATGCATAACTATGTACAAAAATAATGTTGGCCTTTACTGGAATATTTTGAATCACAAAGTCATCCAATCCATTTAATTTTTTCTTTTCATTTACCACTCTATCATGGAACCATTCCTTTAATTGTTCCCTATCAAACTTATTATCCTTAAAAGCAATTTTTTTAATATCCTTAACTATCTTTTCAATTTGGGCAAACTCCTTTTTACACTTTCCACCCTTTTTATACTGATAAGCCTGATCCACAAACCAATCAACAACAGCCATCTGAGCTTTTTCTACAATACTATCCGTTTTAATATCATGTTCTTCTTTCTTTATAACTAAACAAGACTTCTCATCAAGTCCAATACTCAAATCAAAACAGTACTCTATCACTTTAATGAATAAACCACTAAAACTTAAATCCGCACAAAAATCAAAAACTAGATTCTTATATTTATAAGCATCCTGAATCTTGTGTTCCCAATTTGCGATATACTCATCAATCTCTTTATCAATATCTTTATTCTTATCCGAATATTGTCTTAATACCAACGGTAAAACTTTAATAATCTCAACATCATCGATATCTTCTACTTTAATATTTTTTCGAATAAGTAATTGATCCAATAAAAACACCATAAATCCAGATGTAACAGCAACTAATGTATCTACTCTATCCACCTTTTTTACTGCCGATAAAAACTCAACATCAATAATATCTGAATATACATCTTCATCCCCATTCAATCTTTTCAATGTTTCACTATCCAATAAAATGGATTCAACAAACGCTCTATTATTCTCATTGTATTCTTCTAAAAAACCATTATTCACTAATTGTAATTCATACATACGCCAATACCTCATTCTCTATATTTATCAAACGCTTTTCTTACATAAAAAGCAATACGAATCTCACTTAAAAAGTCTCACTATTCATTTTATTGTAAAATATGTATACAAATAGGTGACATCATGTTAGACTTAATGTGTTGATTAACTCACTAATCAACATCTCCGAGAGTTGGCGCCATTTCACATTTATTTAAGCCAACTCTATTTTTTTATGTGAGTACCCATCTGATGACCCATTCAATAAGTAGACATAATTAATGTCAA
>ENA-OUQK01000465-OUQK01000465.1-human-gut-metagenome-genome-assembly--contig:-NODE-465-length-24569-cov-4.116668_pt1 | contig 24569 bp, 20 predicted proteins | sample MGYA00237954_ERZ548842 | MGnify/ENA primary metagenome ERZ548842 (study PRJEB26490, sample SAMN05194704) | human gut metagenome | biome: terrestrial biome; feature: human-associated habitat; material... | reverse complement strand
TTCGTCACCGTCATCGGCGGCAACGGCGCGGGCAAGTCCACGATGCTCAACGCCACCGCCGGCACGTTCTTTGTCGACTCCGGCAAGGTCATCATCGACGGCTCCGACGTCACGAACCTGCCCGAGCACAAGCGCGCGGCATTCATCGGCCGCGTGTTCCAGGATCCGATGATGGGCACCGCCCCCTCGATGTGGATCGAAGAGAACCTCGCCCTCGCCGCCCGCCGCGGCCAGCGCCGCGGTCTTTCTTGGGGCGTGACGAAGGAGGAAAAGGAGCAGTACCGCGAGCTGCTCGGCGGTCTCGGCCTCGGCCTTGAGTCCCGCCTGACCACGAAGGTCTCGACGCTCTCCGGCGGCCAGCGCCAGGCGCTCACGCTGCTGATGGCAACGCTCAAGCGCCCCAAGCTGCTGCTGCTCGATGAGCACACCGCGGCACTCGACCCGAAGACCGCCGCCAAGGTCATGGAGCTCACCGACCGCATCGTGCGCGATGGCCAGCTCACCACGCTGATGATCACGCACAACATGCGCGATGCCATTCAGTACGGCAACCGCCTCATCATGCTGCACGACGGCCACGTCATCCTCGACATTGCGGGCGAGGAGAAGAAGAAGCTGACCGTGCCCGATCTTCTTGAGCAGTTCACGAAGGCCAGCGGCGACGAGTTCGCCAACGACCGCGCGATCCTCTCCTAACGTTTTCTCTCTCCCCTATAAAGCACAAAAAGAGCTTGAACGCTTTGTTCAGGCTCTTTTCTTATCCTTTTTTACGCTTCCCGCAGCACGACCTCGACAATGCCGACATCGTCGGTATCGGGGTAGAAGTTCACCTGCCACGGCTCAGTAAAGCCGGTGTCGACCTCCTCCTGCACAGATCGTACCATGTCGCGGATGCCGTCACGGTCCGCGGTGAAGTACGTGAAGCGCACGGCGATACGGCTGAGCGAACCCTCGCGCGCCGTCAGGCGCAGAAGGTCAGGCAGCGCCTCGGTGCTCGTCGCGGTGACAATGCCCGCCTGCTCCTCCGCCGTGCGGCGGTAGCCGAGGCGCACGTGCATCTCGTAATAGGCGCGCTCCTGCGTGTCGGTGTAGCTGATGTAGTCAAGAAGATACGCGCCCAACGCCGTCTCCTCCTGCACCTCCTTACAGGCCTGCTCGGCCATGGCCGCGGCGTCTTCCTCGCTGTAAATACGCACAACGCCTTCCTCGCTGTGCTCGCCAAGGAGCAGCAGCAATGCGTTGACGAGGTCCTGATAGCTGTCGGCGCGCAGGGTGTCCGCACCCTCGTTTTCCCAGTAGACCTCGCTGTGCGGCGTGGAAACGCTGTAGGAACGCTCAAGCACGACGTTGCCGCCGCAGCCCGAGAGCGTCAGGCAGAGCGCCAGCGAAAGCGGAATGAACTTTTTGCGCACGGCGCTCCCTCCTTTTGGGCGAAATCTCTCTTTCTCAGTAGCCAAGCGGCTCGTCGACGAGCACGACCTCGGTCTCGCAGCTGCGGATGGCCTCCCACAGCACGACAAGGCCGCGGCAGATGCGCTGCGGGCTCTTGCAGTCGTAGCAGCGGTCGCCGTTCACGGCACACGGCGTCTTCACGCCGAGGCGCTGCGCGTTTTTCGGTGCAGCAATGTTGCGGGCGCGCCAGAGCGCTTCGTCATAGGTCGGCGCGATCTTGTTGCTGCCGACGACGAACCACACCCTCTTGTGGCCATAGAGTGACGAGGACACACGGTTGCCCGTCCCGTCGATGTTGATGATCTCGCCCGTTTCGGCAAGGCCGTTGGCCGAGAGCAGGTAGTTGTCGCACGTCGAGGCGTTTTTGAGCACCTCGGCAGCGTTCATGCCGTCGGGCACGTTCCAGTGGCTGAACATCTTGTTGTGCTTGCCGAGGCTTTCAAAAAGCCCCATCTGAGAGAGCGTCATGCTGCCGCCGAACGACACGCTCTCTCCGTCGATCTGCGCGTTCAGATAGTCCGCCGCTTCCTTCGCCGTCGCGAAGGCAGCTACCTTGAAGCCGCGCTCTTTGAGATTCTTCTCCACCGTCGTAAGATCCATTCCTGCTTCCTCCTTGTATCCTGATATCCTTAGAGGCCCTGCGGGTCGTATTCGCCAAAGCCCTCACCGAGCACCTCGCTCGCGTCGCAGACGATGAAAAAGGCGTCGGGGTCGAGCTCCTTGATATAGCGCTTGATCGAAACCGCTTCCTTCTTGCGGATGGCGCAGAACAGCAGCGGACGCTCCGCGCCCGTGTAGCCGCCCTTGCCGTTCAGGAGCGTCACGCCCATGTCGCGCCGCAGCATCTCCTGCATGATCTCCTCATACTTGTCGCTGATGATGTAGGCGACCTTTGCCGTGTTCTGGCCGTAGACGACCAGATCGAGCACCTTCGTCGTGATATAGAGCGCGAGCGCGCCGTAGAGCGCGTTGTTGAGGCTGTGGAACACCGCGGCGTAGATCAGAATGATCGTCAGGTCGATGCCGAGGCAGATGTTGCCGATCGACAGGCGCTCAACGTGCGACCGCACGATCCACGCGCCGAGCTCCGAGCCGCCCGTCGTCGTCTCCTCGCGGAACAGCAGGCCTGAGGCGATGCCGAGCGTCACGCCGCCGTACAGGCACGCAAGCAGCGGGTCCATGGGCGCAAACTCGTGGATGGCCGCGACAACGTCGATCAAAATGGAGCTCAGCGTCATCGTGTAGATGGACTTGCACAAAAATGCGAAGCCGAATTTTTTAAGTCCCACGATAAAAAGCGGCACATTGAGCACGATGACCATCGTACCGACCGGCAGAATGGGTGCAAAAAAGTTAATGATCTGCGAAATACCCGTAAAGCCGCCGACCGTAAAGCCATTCGGTGCATAGAACCAATCGAACGACAAGGCATACAGCACGCAGGCAAGCGTGACAATGATATAGCTTTTCATCTGCTCGCGCAGTTTTTTATTTTTCATAAATTTTCTCCCCTCATATGTTTCTCTCAGGCTTCCGACGTCAAATCAGCGAGAGCTGCTTGTCGTCGCTGTCCTCCGTCTTGAGCAGCGCGCCCGTCGCGGGAATGCTGCGGCCGCGGTAGCGGGCAAGGTCGGTGATGCCGGTCTCCTCCGGGAAGCGCACCGTGTCGAGCACGTACTTCTTTTTGAGCGTCAAAAGCGCGACGCCCTGCGTCGTGCGCGTCGTCTTCTCACCAAGAAGCGCCGTGTTGACGATCAGCACGCGCGGCTCTGTCGAATAGACGGCGATCTCGCGGTCTTCCTTGAGATGCAACAGCGCTTTGAGCGGGCTCTTGTCGCTGTAAGCGCCGGTCAGGCGGCGGCGGTTCGAGGTCGTCTTGTAGGCCGACAGCTCGACCTTTGCGGCCTTACCGTTTTCAAAGAAGAAGATCATATAGCCGCTGTAGTCGCCCGGCAGCACCATGCCCATGACGCTCTCGCCCTCGTCCATGCCGAGCTTGGCGGGTAAGTAGTCACCCAGCTGGCTCGCCTTGCCGTCGGCAAAGTCGCTCGCGCGCGTCTTGTAGACCTGCGCCTTATCGGTGAAGAACATCAGCTCGGCGGCGTTGGAGCTCTCCACGCTCATGCTGAGCGCGTCGTCCTCCTTGAACTTCTGCTCGCCGGACATGCGCAGCGACTGCGGCGTGATCTTTTTAAAGTACCCGTGCTGCGACAAAAACAGCGTCACGGGATAGTCCTCGATGGCGTCCTCCTCGCTCTCGGCGTCCTCGGCATAGTCGTAGAGGATGCCGGTGCGGCGGGGCTCGGCGTACTTTTTGCGCACGTCCTCAAGTTCGCTGACGATGATCTTGCGGATGCGCGACGGGCGCGCGAGCGTATCTTCGAGGTCTTCGATCTCCGCCTCGAGCGATGCCGTCTCCTCCACGCGCTTTAGGATATATTCGCGGTTGATGTTGCGCAGCTTGATCTCGGCGACGTATTCCGCCTGGATTTGGTCGATGCCGAAGCCGATCATCAGGTTCGGCACGACGTCGGCCTCCTTTTCCGTCTCACGGATGATCTTGATGGCCTTGTCGATGTCGAGCAGGATCTTTTTAAGGCCCTTTAAGAGGTGCAGCTTGTCCTGCCGCTTTTTGAGCACGAAGTACACGCGGCGCTTGACGCTCTCGGTGCGCCACGCGCACCACTCGTCTAAAAGCTCGCGCACGCCCATCACGCGCGGCATGCCGCCGATCAGGACGTTGAAGTTGCACGACGCCGTATCCTGCAGTGTCGTCGACTTGAAGAGCTTCTGCATCAGCTTGTCGGGGTCGGCACCGCGCTTTAAGTCGATCGTCAGCTTGAGGCCGGAGAGGTCGGTCTCGTCACGCATGTCGGAAATTTCCTTGACCTTGCCCGCCTTGATGAGTTCGGCGACCTTGTCCATGATGGCCTCTGTCGTGGTGGTGTAGGGAATTTCATAAATTTCGATGAGATTTTCTTTTTTGTCGTAGCGCCAGCGGGCGCGCACCTTTACGCCGCCGCGGCCGGTGTTGTAGATGTCCTCGATGGCGCGCGGGTCGTACAGGACCTCGCCGCCGGTCGGGAAGTCGGGCGCGAGCAGCGTTTCGCTGATGCGCACCTCAGGATTTTTCAAAAAGGCGATCGTCGTGTCGCAGACCTCGCCCAAGTTAAAGCCGCACAGCTGGCTCGCCATGCCGACCGCGATGCCCTGGTTGGCCGAGACCAGGATATTCGGGAACGTTGTTGGCAGCAGCGCCGGCTCTTTCATCGAGTTATCGTAGTTGTCGACAAAATCGACGGTGTCAGAGTCGATGTCGCGGAAGAGTTCGGCGCAGATGGGCGCGAGCTTCGCCTCGGTGTATCGGCTGGCCGCCCACGCCATGTCGCGCGAATAGACCTTGCCGAAGTTGCCCTTCGAATCGACGAACGGGTGCAGCAGCGCGCCGTAGCCCTTGGAAAGGCGCACCATCGTGTCGTAGATCGCGGCGTCGCCATGGGGGTTTAAGCGCATCGTCTGTCCGACGATGTTCGCGCTCTTCGTGCGCGCGCCGGTGAGAAGCCCCATCTTGTACATCGTGTAAAGGAGCTTTCGGTGCGAGGGCTTGAAACCGTCGATCTCCGGAATGGCGCGCGAAACGATGACGGACATCGCGTAAGGCATGTAGTTCGTTTCCAGCGTCTCGGTGATATTCTGCTCCACCACATCCGCGTGGAGGCCCATGACGTTCGGGTCCGCGCGGCGGTGGGTCTGCTTGGGTGTTTTGTCGCTTTTCTTCATTCAGATACCTCAAAATCGCTCTGGCGGCAATATGGCCGCCGGTCATGCTATTTCTAATATATCCTATCACACTTTTTTATGCTCTGCAACACCGCGGAGGAAGAGAAAATTGCCGCAAAACGCCATTTTTTCGCCAAAGGCGCACAAAACCGGCGCGGCAGCGCATATTGGCAAAATCGCGGCGCAGAGTGCACAATGCAGATACCCCAACAGGTATGGAGGTCAAACGATGAAACAGTGTATGGACGCCGACAATCTGCACCGTCGGCTCAAAAAGATCATCGGTCAGGTGCAGGCCATTGACCGCATGGTGGACGAGGACGTCCCTTGCGAGGATATTCTTGCGCAGATCAATGCGGCCAAATCCGCGCTGCACGGCTGCGGCAAGGTCGTGCTTGAGGGGCACATCAAGCACTGCGTGCGTGACGGCATCGAGCACGGCGACGCGGACAAAACGATCGAGAACTTTACGAAGGCGGTCGAGCGCTTTTCGAACATGGGCTGAGCAGGAGATAAACCCTCTCACGCGCCCGTTTTCAGTAGAATTGCACGAAAGAAGAGAAGCAGTTTTGTGCTGCTTCTCTCTTTTTGCGCGCTTTGCAACCTATACGCCCATATGTATAATAAGCCCATACCCCCTATGGTACAGAAGGGGGTCACTTCCGTGAAACTGGCAATGGAAAAGCTGGAGCATTTTTTAGAGCTGGGCGGCACAAAAAAAGATATCACACTGCTCGTGATCTCCGGCATCGCGCTGATCGTCAGCATTTTTGATCTCGTCCCCTTGCCGTTCGACGCCTCGTGGGCCGCGATCATCCTCTGCGGCATCCCCATCATTTTAGAGGCCGTCATCGGTCTTGTCACGGCGTTCGACATCAAGGCAGACGTGCTCGTCTCGCTCGCGCTGATCGCGTCGGTCTGCATCGGTGAAGACTTCGCCGCGGGTGAGGTCGCGTTCATCATGCAGCTCGGCGGTCTTCTCGAAGAGCTGACCGTCGCCCGCGCCCGCGCGGGCATCGAAAAGCTCGTCCATCTGACACCGCAGACCGCGCGCGTCATCTTGGGCGGAAAGGAAACGGCCGTCCCCGCCGAGGCCGTCAAGGTCGGCGACCTGCTGCGCGTGCTGCCCGGCGAGACCATCCCCGTCGACGGAGAGATCGTATCGGGCCAGACATCTGTGAATCAGGCCGTTATGGCGGGTGAATCGCTGCCGGTCGACAAGGGCATCGGCGACGAGGTCTCCTCCGGCACGGTCAACCAGTTCGGCGCTTTCGAGATGAAGGCCGCAAAGGTTGGCGAGGACAGCTCCATCCAGCGCATGATCCGCCTTGTCCAGTCCGCCGACGCGGACAAGGCCAAGATCGTCGGTCTATCCGACCGCTGGGCGACATGGATCGTCGTCATTGCCCTGACCGCCGCGGCGCTGACGTGGCTCATCTCCGGTGAGATCATCCGCGCGGTGACGATTCTGGTCGTCTTCTGCCCCTGCGCGCTTGTGCTGGCAACGCCGACTGCCATCATGGCCGCCATCGGCAAGGCGACGAAGCACGGCTTTCTCGTCCGCGAGGGCGACGCGCTTGAGCGTCTCGCCGCCGTGAAGAAGATCTCCTTCGACAAGACCGGCACGCTGACCTACGGCACGCCGAAGGTCGTTCTGGTGCACAGCGCGCTGCCCTCCCTCTCCGATAACGAGTTCTACCGCCTCTGCGCCACGGCGGAGCGCTATTCTGAGTACCCGCTCGGCAAGGCCATCACCCGCTGCTGTCAACAGGAGACGGGCGAGGCCGAAAACTTCCAGATGGTGCCGGGGCGCGGCGTCTCCGCTTGCGTTGACGGTAAAACCCTCCTCGCGGGTAACGCGGAGCTTCTCGCCGAGCACCGCATCGCCATTCCCGAAGAGGCCGCTAAGGCCGCTGTTGTCCAGTTCTCGCAGGGCTGCACCGTCGCCTACGCCGCCGTGGACGGCGTGTTCGCGGGCTTCCTCGCCCTGTCCGACACAATCCGTGAGGACAGTGCTGGCATGATCAACCGGCTCTCCGCGCTTCAGGTCCAGCCCGTGCTGCTCACGGGTGACCATCAGAACGCCGCCGCGGCCATTGCCGCGCAGCTCCACATCGGCGAGGTGCACGCAAACTGCCTGCCCGAGGACAAGCTCGCCCACATCCGCGCCTATCAGGCCGCCGATGTCGGCATCGCAATGGGCGGCGTGGGCAGCGACATCGCCGTGGACGCCGCGGATATCGCGCTCGTCGACGACGAAGTCACGGAGCTGCCGCACCTCATCGCGCTCTCCAAGCGCATGATGCGCACCATCAAGCTCAATATAACATTCTCGCTCACGCTCAACTTCATCGCCATCGTGCTCGCCATCACCGGCACACTGAACCCTGTTGTCGGCGCGCTGGTCCATAACGCAGGCAGCGTGCTTGTCATCACAAACTCGGCCCTGCTGCTAAAATGGAGGCAAACCGCCTCGCAGAGTTTCGCGTCCGCAGACGCGAAATCTGTTTGATCGTAAATTCCGACGACAGGCGCGTCGGAATTTACTCTTTGCGCGGAGCGTGTGTCGCAGCCGCGCTGCGAGCGGCAAGGCACGAAGCGCAGCGAATCCTTTTCAAAAAGAGTGGATTGCAAAATTGCAATCCACCCTTTTTGATTTTCTTTTATTTTCTGCGCCAGACAGAGGGCATCAAGAGGACAAGCAGCGGCATGATCTCAAGACGGCCGAGCAGCATGATGGCGCTCATCGTGAGCTTGCTGATGCCGGAGAGGAAGCCGAAGTTGCACGTCGGTCCCACTGCGCCAAGGCCCGGGCCCACGTTGCTGATGGCCGTGAGCGAGGCGGTGAACGCCGCGGTAAAGTCGATGTTGTCAAGCGACAAAATCAGCGTGCCAAGCAGCAAAATCGAGATATAGGTGAAGAAGAAGACCGAAACGGACGAGACGGTCTCCTCCGTCACGCGATGTCCGTCGAGCGTGATGGGGCGCACCTCGCGCGAGTGCATCACGCGCCGTAGATCACGCCGCAGCGACTTGCACAAAAGCACGATGCGCGAGACCTTGACGCCGCCCGCCGTAGAGCCCGCGCAGCCGCCGAAAAGCATCACCAGCACGAGGATACAGCGGCAGAACTGCGGCCAGAGGTCAAAATCCTCCGTGCAGTAGCCGGTCGTTGAAATGAGCGTTGTTACCTGAAAGGCCGCATTCTCGATGGCCGAGCCGATGTCGCGCCCCGTGCGCACGATCAGGTCCGCCGCGATCATTGCCGACGCGCTGACCACGACCAGCGAGTAAACGCGCAGCTCCTCGCTCTTGAGCGCCTCGCGGAAGCGGCGCGTCACGCAGAGGTAGAGGAGCGTAAAGTTCACGCTTGCGGCAAACATGAAGAAAATGAGGATCCAGTTGACAAGATGCGACTGATAATACGCGATGCTCGCATCCCGGATGGAAAAGCCGCCGGTAGAGATCGTCGTCAGCGCCGTGGTGATCGCATCGAACAGCGGGAGGCCCGCAATGCGCAGCAGCAGCGCCTCCGCCACGGTGAGCGCGATGTAGATGCGGTACAGGATGCGCGCCGTCTCACCCGTGCGGGGGCGGAGCTTTGTGCTGATGGGGCCTGGAGATTCCGCTTTCATCAGGTTCACGCTGCCCTCGCTGAGCTTGGGCAGCAGCGCCAGCATCAAAACGAGGATACCCATGCCGCCCATCCACTGCGTGAGCGCGCGCCAGAATTGGATGCCCTGCGGCAGCGACGCAGGCGACGGGAAGATGGACGCGCCGGTCGTCGTCAGGCCGGAGACGGTCTCGAAAATGGCGTCGATAAAGCTGCAGCTGCCGCTGAAAAAATACGGCAGCGCGCCGAACACGCTCAGCGCGATCCAGCACAGTGCCACGCAGACAAAGCCGTCGCGCGTCTGGAGCCGCGCGTTGTCCGCGCGGATGAGCGAGAGCAGCACTCCCACGCCGCCGCAGATAAGCAGCGCGTACAAAAAGGCCCTCTGGTCAACACCACCGCCGAACACGCTCAGCAGCAGCGGCGGGATCATACAAAGCGCCTCGATACAGAGAATGACGCCCACGATTCTGAGAATAAGATTTTGGTTCATAATGAAACTTCCTTGCCGCAAGCAGCCGGCACATCAGCCGAGAATATCGTTGAGGTCCTGCAAAAAGAGCTTTTTCGCCACCACGATCACGCGGTCGCCCGCATGGATCTGGGAATGGCCGTTCGGGATCTCCATCCGGCCGTTGTGCACGATGGCCGCAACGAGCAGGCCGTTTCGAAAATGCAGGTCGCTGAGCGGCCGGTCGAGAAAGTGCGTGGCACTCGTCGCGGTGAATTCGACCGCCTCGATCGCGCCACCGAGGATATAGTGCAGGCTCTCCACCGCGCTGCCCTGCGAGTTGGCAAGGCCGCGGACGTAACTTGAGATCTGGCTTGCAATGATGGCCTTGGGCGAGATGACCGTGTCGAGGCCCGTGAGGTTCACGATGTCGAGATACCCCATGCGCGACATCTTCGGCACGACCTTTTTCACGCCGTAGCGCTTCGCCGTGAGCGCCATGAGGAGGTTTTCCTCATCGCGGTCCGTCACAGCGATGAACGCGTCGCAGTGGAAGATACCCTCGGATTCGAGCAGGTCGTGATTCGTGCCGTCGCCGTGGATGACGGTGACTTTCGGCAGCTTTTCCGCGAGCATCAGGCACTTGGCCTCGTCCTTTTCCACGATCGTCACGTGCGTGCCGATGTCGGTGAGCACCCAGGCAAGGTACTGTGCGATGCGGCTGCCGCCAAGGATGCTCACGCGACGGATGGGCGCCATGGCCCTGCCCATCGAGCGCAGCACGCGCGTCGTCTCCGCGGGCGTGCCGATGACGTACACGCGGTCGCCCGTCTGCGGGACGAACGAGCCGTTCGGCACGATGACCTCTTCCCCGCGCTTGGCCGCGCACATGAGGATGCTGTTGGGATTTTCGCGGTTGTAGTCGATGAGGGACTTGCCGACAAGGCTGTCGCTCTCTTCGGTCTGAAAGCCGATGAGCTCGACAAGTCCGCTGGCAAACGTCTCCACGCTGAACGCAGACGGCACGCGCAGAATGCGCGAAATTTCCTGCGCGGCGGCATTTTCGGGGTTGATGATCATATCAAGCCCGATCTCGCGGCGCAGGATCTGTGCATCGCGGAAATACTCGGGGTTGCGTACGCGGGCGACCGTGTGCTTCGCGCCGAGCTTTTTCGCCATCAGGCAGCAGATGAGGTTGACCTCGTCGTTTTCCGAAACGGCGATGAGAAGGTCCGCCTCGCGCACGCCCGCCTCCAAAAGGGCGCTGGCGCTCGCGCCGTTGCCCTCCACACACATGACGTCGAGCATGGAGTCAACGTGATCGAGCACGGCGTTGTTGCGGTCGATGACGACCAGATCGTGGTTTTCGCCCGTCATCTGCTCGGCGATGGCGTAGCCGACCTTACCGATACCGACAATGATGATTTTCATTTCTGTGTTTCTCCTAAATTCTCTTCGGCTTCCGCCGTGTGCTGCTTACGCAGCACCATCAAAACGCTGTTGAATTCCGCCCCCATGATCAGCATGACCGAGGCGAGATACAGCCACAAAAGCAATACGATCACCGCGCCGAGCGTGCCGTAAATGACGGAGTAGCGCGCGATGTTTTCAACATAATACGAAAAAAGGAATGACAATACGAGCCACATCACGAGCGAGAACACCGCGCCCGGCCAGATACGGTTCATCCGGTGCGATTCCTGCGCAAGGCCGTACATCATCGCGATGGGGAAGAATACGATGCCGCCGATGATAACAAAGCGCAGGCTCGACCACAGGCGGATAAAGCCGTCGCTCAGCGTGATATAGGCCGACAGGTGGCTCGACACGTAGTTCAGCACCCGCCCGCCGACAACAGATAAACCGATGGAGAGCACGATCATCAGGATGAGACTCAGCGTGTAGAGCAGGAGCTTGACCTGATAGCGCAGAAACTGCGTGGGCCGATGCTCACCGTAGGCCCGGCGGACCGAACCCATCAGAGAGCTTGCCGCGCGGTAAGGAAAGTAAATGGAAAAAATCAGTGAGAACCACAAAAGCCGCGGGCTCGAATCGCGGCCGACGTAGATGAGGTACTGCTCGATGATGTCGAGCGCCTCCTGCGGGATGAACGCGCGGATCTCGTGCAGAAAGCCGCTGATATCCACAGACATGATGCCGACTAAGTTGCTCAAAAAGATCAAAAGCGGGAAAAGCGCAAACAAAAGGTAGTATGTGAGTGCCGCACTGTCGCGGCCGACATGATGATCGAAGTACCGCCTGACCATCAGGTAGATGCCTTTCAAAAAACGGTGCCGGTCAAGATACTGCTGCAAGGACGATGCTCACCTCCTCAAAAGTCGATTTCTCTTCAATTTATGTAGTATAGCACAGCCCAATTCGAAAGGGAAGCAGAAACGCGTGCCATGACATACTTTTTACAGAAATAAAGCCGGAAAAGGGGTTGACACGACGGGAAAATGTGCATAATATAGTGCCGTTAAGTTCATACATCGTCCGGTAGGTAAGGCTACCACAAGGATACGGACTGCTGCCGCGGAGTAGTGGAGACACTATGAGAGGGTTTGAACAGGTTGCATCGAAAGCAAGGTGCCATCTAATGCAGTTTCACCGCCTCGTGATGCTAAAGCTTGAACGGTAAGGAAACTTCTCGCCAGGGGCGGGTGTTTCTTGATTGTCGCTCCCATAGCCGCGTCGCCGGACGCAGGATATGGGGGATTTTTTATCGCAAAATTCACCTGAACACTTTGATTTGGCACTATCTTCAGAAAGGAGGAGTCGGTATGGTCGGCTTTGAAGAAATGCGCGACGAACTGCTGGAAAGAATCGAGGATCTGCTCAAGCGAAAACAATATACCGCGCTGCGCGACCTGCTTGCAGACCTGGAGCCCGCGGATATCGCCTCGCTTTTTGAAGATTTGGACGAGGACAGCATTCCCCTTTTGTTCCGGCTCCTTCCCAAAGAGCCCGCGGCGGAGGTGTTCGTCGAGCTCGATCCCGACGCGCAGGAGATGCTGATCCGCGGCTTTTCGAACACCGAGCTCAAAGAGGTCCTTGACGAGCTGTATCTGGACGATGCGGTCGACATCGTGGAGGAAATGCCCGCGAACGTCGTCAAGCGCATCTTAAAGCACGCGGACCCCGACACGCGCAAGAGCATCAATGAAATTCTCAAATACCCCGACGACAGCGCGGGCGCGCTGATGACGACGGAGTTTGTCGACTTAAAGCGCGATATGACCGTCGAGGACGCGCTCAAGCGCATCCGCCGCACCGGTACGGACAAAGAGACCATCAACGTCTGCTATGTCGTCGATCCGGCGCGCAAGCTGCAGGGTATCGTCTCGTTGCGAACGATCCTCCTCTCCGACGAGGACGACACCATCGACGAGATCATGGAGACGCACGTCATCTCTGTCTCCACGCTCGAGGATAAAGAGGACGTTGCGCAGACCTTCTCGAAGTACAACTTCATCGCCCTTCCGGTCGTCGACAAGGAAGACCGCCTCGTCGGCATCATCACGGTCGACGACGCCATCGACGTCATGGAAGAGGAGACGACCGAGGATATCGAAAAGATGGCGGCTATGCTGCCGACGGATAAGCCATACCTCAAGACGAGCGTCTGGGAGACGTACAAGTCCCGTATCCCCTGGCTGCTGCTTCTGATGGTCTCGGCCACGTTCACCGGCCAGATCATCGCCCGCTTTGAAGACGCGCTCAGCGCGTTCGCCATTCTGACAGCTTATATCCCGATGCTGATGGACACGGGCGGTAACTGCGGCTCACAGGCGAGCGTCACGGTCATCCGCGGTATCTCGCTCGACGAGATCGAATTTTCCGACCTCTTCCGCGTCATCTGGAAGGAGATCCGCGTGGCGGTCTTCTGCGGCGCCACGCTTGCCGCAGCGAATTTCGTCAAGCTCATGCTTGTCGACAAGATGATCTTCGGCAATCCCATCACCATCACGGTCGCGCTCGTCATCTGCCTGACGCTCGTGGTCACGGTGTTTGCGGCCAAGGTCGTGGGCTGCACGCTGCCGCTGCTCGCCAAGAAGATCGGCTTCGACCCCGCGGTCATGGCTTCGCCGTTCATCACGACGGTCGTGGACGCCATCTCGCTGATGATCTACTTCAACTTTGCCTCGCTTCTTCTCGGAATCTGATAAAAATACGAAAAACTCTTTTCAATCGTGCATGAACTGTGTTATGATGCATGTTGTATGGCATCGTACGATAGGAAAAGGCGGCTGTGCCACGCACAGCCGCCTTCTTTTTTTGAGGAGGATCTTCATGGAAGAAAAACTCAGAGAATATGCAAAGCTGCTCATTGAAGTCGGTCTGAATGTGCAGAAGGGCCAGGCCGTCGTGATCCGCTGCCCGGTCGAGTGCGCGTATTTTGCACGCCTGTGCGCCGCCGCTGCCTATAACGTCGGCTGCCGCGAAGTCGTGATGCGCTGGTCGGATGATTTTCTTGAACGCGAGCGCTTTCTGCGCGCGGATGACTCCGTGTTCGACGTCTTTCCCGCCTGGCAGGCAGAAATGCTCAACGGCTATGCTGACGAGGGCGCAGCATTTCTCAATATCTCCGCCCGTGATCCTGAGGCGCTGCTCGGCGTAGACCCCGACCGCCTGACGCGCGCGAGCCGCAGCGAGACGGCCATCCAGCCTTACGTAAGCGCCGTAATGTCCAATGCCTGCCCCTGGTGCGTCGCATCCGTCCCCATTCCGAGCTGGGCGAAGAAAGTCTTCCCCGCTCTTCCCGAGCAGGAAGCGATGGACAAGCTCTGGGACGCGATCTTCACCTCCGTCCGCATCAGCGGCAAGGGCGACGCCGTCGCGCGCTGGCGCGAGCATGTGGCGCTGCTCAAAAGCCGCATCGCAAAGCTCAACGATCTTCACTTCACCTCGCTCTATTACCAGAACTCCCTCGGCACAAGTCTCAACATCAAGCTTCCCGAGACGCACGTCTGGGCCGGCGGCGACAACACCAGCCGCGCAGGCTTTCCGTTCGTCGCCAATATGCCGACGGAGGAGGTCTTCACCGCCCCGCTCAGAGACGGCATTGACGGCGTCGTTTACGCAGCCCTGCCGCTCGTGCACAACGGCAACATCATCGAGAACTTCCACTTTGTCATCAAGGACGGCAGGATCGTCGAGGCGCACGCCGAAAAGGGCGAGGACATTCTGAAAGCCGCCATCGCCGAGGATGAGGGCGCGTCGTATTTCGGCGAGGTCGCGCTCGTTCCCTACGACAGTCCCATTTCAAACCAGAAGATTCTCTTCTACAACACGCTCTTCGACGAAAACGCGGCCTGCCACCTCGCCTTCGGTGAGGCGTACCCCGAGTGCGTCAAGGGCGGCGAGGCCATGAGCAAGGAAGAGCTCAAGGCCGCGGGCCTGAATGATTCCAATACGCACGTCGATTTCATGGTCGGCACCGCTGACCTTTCCATCATCGGCACGACGAAAGACGGGCGCGAGATTCCCGTGTTCGTCAACGGCAACTTTGCCCTGTAAAAAATGATACTGCGGGCGCTTGTCCGCTCACAAAGGAGAAAAACCATGTCTATGAATTTTAACCGCCTTTCCACCGATGACAAAATTCTCATCATGGAGGGCGCGCAGGTGCTCGGCGATGTCGTCGCGGGTGAAGGCACGGCGTTCTGGTACAACAGTGTTTGCCGCGGCGAGATGCAGAGCGTGCGCATCGGCAAGCGCTGCAACATTCAGGACCTCGCCCTGATCCACAACAAGGTCACCATCGGTGACGATGTGTCCGTCGGCCACTGCGCCACCGTCCACGGCGCAACCATCGGCGACCGCGTGATCGTCGGCATGGGCGCGACGGTGCTCGACGGCGCTGTCATCGGCAACGACTGCATCATCGGCGCGGGCGCTCTTGTCACGGGCAAGATGAACGCGCCGGACGGCTCGATGATCCTCGGCTCCCCGGCCAAGGTCGTGCGCGAGTTGACGGAGAAGGAAAAGGAGAGCATTCTGGCCAACGCCACGCTCTATCTTGAAAAAAGCAAGGAATACCGCGCCCACGCCGCCAAACAGGCGTAAGGCAAGCACAGGAGGAATACTCATATGAAAATCTTAGTCATCAACGGCGCAAATATGAACATGCTCGGCCGCCGCGAGCCGGACATCTACGGCAAGGAGGACTACGCCGCCCTCTGCGCCCGCATCTATGAGCACGCACAGAGCCGCGGTGTGGCCGTGGAGTGCTTCCAGTCCAACCATGAGGGCGCGATCATCGACGCCATTCAGGAGGCCGACACGGCGTTCGACGGCATCGTCATCAACCCCGGCGCTTACGCGCACTACAGCTACGCCATCCGCGACGCCATCAAGGCCATCACCATTCCGGTGGTGGAAGTCCACATCTCCGACATTGAAAAGCGCGAGGAGTTCCGCCATCTCTCCGTCACCGCGCCGGTCTGCATCGCGCAGATCCGCGGTCACGGCTTCGAGAGCTACACCATGGGCATCGACCTGCTCGCGGGCGCAAAGCAGTAAAAGCAAGATCAGAGGAGCCGTTCTCCGCCGGGGGACGGCTCCCTTTCTGCAAAGCGGTATTTAGAAAAATTTCTAAATACCGCTTGACATTCCGGCGAGATGGTGCTACTCTCTATTTAGAAATTTTTCTAAATACCATGAAAGGGGTGAGCGGCGTGGGCCTGAGTGAAACCATGAAGGCGCTGGGCGATCCCGTGCGGCGCGAGATACTGAATCTGCTCAAGGGCGGGCGCATGACCGCGGGCGACATCGCGAGCCGCTTTGACATGACGGCGGCGACGGTCTCATACCACCTCGCCCAGCTCAAGAAGGCGGGACTCATTTTTGAGAGCCGCGAGAAGAACTTTATCTACTACAGCCTCAACGCCTCCGTTTTGGAGGAGGTGCTGCTGTGGTTACAGGATTTGAGGGGGGAGAAGGAATCATGAAGATAAACAAAAAAGAACTGCTGCTGACCTCGCTGGTCTGCCTGCTGCCGCTGCTTGCGGGCGTGGCGCTCTATCCGCGCCTGCCCGAAACGATGGCGACGCATTGGGGCTTTGACGGAACGGCAAACGGCTGGTCGTCGCGTGCCGCCACGGTGTTCGGCCTGCCGCTGTTTATTTTGGCGCTGCATCTCGTCTGCTTTTACGCCGAGAGCCACGGGACGAACAGGAATATGAATCCTGTGCTGCGGACGGTGATGCTGTGGATCTGTCCCGCGATGTCGCTGCTTGGCAGTGCGCTCACGCTTGGCACGGGGCTGGGCTATGAAATGCACATCAGCACCGTGGTGCCGGTGTTCGTGGGGCTGCTGTTCCTTATCCTCGGCAACTATCTGCCGAAGATACGGCGGAACCGCATCATGGGCATCAAGCTGCCGTGGACGCTTGCGAGCGAGGAGAACTGGACCCGCACGCACCGCGCCGCGGGCTTTACCTGGGTCGCCGCGGGACTGCTGATGCTGCTGTCTGCGCTGCTGCGCCTGCACGGGCCGACGGTGACCGTTGTTCTCCTTGCGCTGGCGGTGGGCATTCCGGTGCTGTATTCCTATCTCTACTACCGCCGCCATGAGAAGGGGGGAGCGCAATGACTGTTCCGACCTCGTCGCTCATTGCGATGGGCGCGGCTGCGGCGTTCTGCGCTCTGCTGCCCATCGGCATTCTGATTTGGTGGCGCAGGACCGAGCGTGTCCGCCTGCTGCCCGCGCTCTGGGGCGCGCTGGCCTTTCTCCTCTTTGCGCGGGGTCTGGAGATGGGACTGCACTACCTCTGCATCCTCTCCGACAATGCCGTTTCCCGCGCGATCCTGAGCAGCCCGTGGCTCTATATGCTCTACGGCGCGCTGACAGCGGGCATTTTCGAGGAGTGCGGCCGCTTTTGTATGTATAAGACCGTCATGCGCCGTTATGACGGGCGTGCTGCCGCCGTCACGGCGGGCATCGGCCACGGCGGCATCGAGGCGATGACCGTTTCCGCTGCGTCGATGGCGCTCTATCTTGTCTTCGCCCTCTGTTGGAACGCGGGCGACACGGACGCGCTTTTGAAGCTCGCCGGCAGCGCGGAGACGGCGCAGACCGTCGCCGCTTCCCTCGGCAAATACACCGTCGGCTACTGCCTGCTCGCCTGTCTCGAGCGCGTGAGCGCGATGCTGCTGCACATTTCGCTCTCCGTTTTTGTGTTTGCCGCGGCGCGGAGCCGCGCAAAGCGCGGCTATCTCGCCTTCGCCATCGGCCTGCACGCGATTTTCGATATGCCCGCCGCGCTCTACCAGTTCGGCTATGTCAAGCAGCTTTTCCCGGTCGAGCTGTGGCTTGCCGTCTGTGCGCTCTATGCGCTGCGCAGCGCCCGCAAATGCTATCTTGAGGAATGTGACGCATAAAGGAGGAAAGAATATGGAACCCATCAAATTAGGCCGCTACCGCCACTTCAAGGGCAACGAATACGAGGTCGTCGGCCTTGCGAAGCACAGCGAAACCTTGGAGGATATGGTCGTCTATCGCGCGCTCTACGGGGAGTTCGGCTTGTGGGTGCGCCCCGCCGCCATGTGGAGCGAGATGATCGAGCGCGGTGGGCAGACCGTCCGCCGCTTCACGTATATTGGAGAATGATATTTCCAATGAGATGGGTTCTCATTGGAAGGGGCCGCGGCCCGCTGCCGTGGTTTTGGGATTGACCCGCCGCCGGAAACGTGATACCATATTTTTGGTCACTATGTGCCGAAACCTGTCACCGAGGATGTGGGGATATGCGAAAAGCTCTCAAAACCGTCTTGTGCGTCGCACTTGTGCTGGCGCTGGCCGTGGTCATCGCGCTGCGCGTGCTGCCGCCGATGAATGCCCCGGCGCAGGCCGCCGCCGCCACGCCCACCCCGGCCGCAGCCGTCGTGCCCACCCCCACGCCCGAGCCGGATAACGGCCTGCCGAAGGTCAACACCGGCAGCTGGGAGCTCACGCTCGTCAATGCGCAAAACTCTATCGGCGAGGCCGTGCCGGAGGATCTGGCCGAGCTCGAGAGCGGCCGGTATTTTGACGCCCGCGCCGTGGACGCGCTGAAAGATTTCATCGCCGGCGCGCGCGCCGAGGGGCTGAGCGTGTGCCTGTCGAGCGCGTACCGCAGCTATAACGAGCAGACGTATCTCTTTAACCGCAAGGTCAGTCAGTGCGGCGGCGACGAGGCCGCGGCCGCCCGCATCGTCAACCGTCCCGGCACGAGCGAGCATCAGCTCGGCCTGTGCGCCGACATCACGGATAAGTTCTACGAGGTCAAGACGAAGGAGCTTGAAAAGACCGCGCTCTACCAGTGGATGTACGCCCACTGCCAGGACTACGGCTTCATCCTGCGCTATCCCGCCGACAAGCAGGACATCACCGGCGTCATGTATGAGCCGTGGCACTTCCGCTACGTCGGCAAGGAGGCGGCTGCGTACATCATGGGCAACGGCCTCTGCCTCGAGGAGTTCCTCGACCTGTACAAATGAATCTGACCGGGGCGCTTCCTGCAGGAAGTGCCCCGGATTTGTGCGTTTTGCTGCAAAATTTTAGGCAAAATCTGTAGGAATTGTGAAAACCTTCGCTTGTAATCTTGCATTTTCTCTGGTAAACTATAAGTAACTGAAAAAGAAAGGAGCGTGATAACGTTATGCGTACCAACCAAGTCCAGGACCTGGACGATCTGATCTTCTCGGGCAGCAACTGGCAGCCCAGCAGCAAGTGAGAAGCCATAGAGCCGGATGACACCACGCCATGTGCGTGGATTTTTTATATTTAAATACGATTCCCAGCCGGCCTCCGCGCGAAAAACGGTTGCAATTTTCGCGGCCGTGTGCTACGAATAGAGCAGAAACGAAACAGGAGGCTGATCTCTATGGCATTCATCCGCAAGCTCCCCGACACGCCCGAGCGCCTTGAGCACCTCAAGGGCGGCGCCGGCCACCTTGAGCGCTATGCGCTCCTCTCCCCGGAGGAGATGCTCGGCGCCGGCACGGTCTGCGCCCGCATGGTGCTGCAGCCCGGCTGCGAAGTCGGCGAGCACACCCACCACGGCAACTATGAAGTGTACTACTTCCTCTCCGGGCACGGTGTTTACCGCAGCAACGGCGAGACGACGACCGTGGACGCCGGCACCGTGACCTTCACGGGCGACGGCGAGAGTCACGCCCTGCGCAACGACGGCCCGGAGCCGCTGGAGTTCATGGCCTTTGTGCTCAATCTTCCCGCGCAGGCATAAACGGCGGAAATGAAAAGCCTTCCCTTTCATGGGAAGGCTTTTCTGATGTGTGTGCCCCTCAGGACAGATCCGCTTTGCACTACCGGTCGCGCAGGAAAAGCCTCCCCTGCGTAAGGGGAGGTGGCACGGCGCTCTGCGCCGTGACGGAGGGGGTGCAGATACCGGCTTTGGTGCGAGATTTTGCGTGTCAATCCCTCAGTCAGCCTGACGGCTGCCAGCGCCCTTTCCACAAGGGAGCCAAGGGGTGCGCGCCTGTTCCGCACCCCAAGTACTGCTCTCGAAGGGGAAGGCTACCAGTTTGAAAACCAATCAGCGGGCATCCGTCGGATGCCCGCTGATCTTATGTATGCACTTACTTGCTCTTGATGTATGCGTCGATGGCAGCGGCGGCCTTCTTGCCGGCGCCCATCGCCTTGATGACGGTGGCCGCACCGGTGACGGCGTCGCCGCCGGCGAACACGCCGTCCTTCATGGTCGTCACGGTGTCGTCCTTGACGACGATGCCGCCGCGGTCGCTGTACTCGAGGTCCGGCGTCGCCTTGCGCAGCAGCGGGTTGGGGGAGGTGCCCAGCGCCATGATGACGGAGTCGCAGGCCATCTCAAACTCGCTGCCCGGCACTTCGATCGGACGGCGGCGGCCCTTCTCGTCGGGCTCGCCGAGCTCCATGCGGATGCACTTGAGGCCGCGCACCCAGCCCTTGTCATCGGCCAGGATCTCGACCGGGTTGCACAGCAGGTGGAAGTTGATGCCCTCTTCCTTCGCGTGCTCGTACTCTTCCTTGCGGGCGGGGATCTCCTCCTCGCCGCGGCGGTACACGACCGTCACGTCCGCGCCCAGACGCTTGGCGCAGCGCGCGGCGTCCATGGCGACGTTGCCCGCGCCGACGACGGCCGTCACGTGGATGGGCATGAGCGGGGTGTCGTAGCGCTCGTCGTAAGCGTGCATGAGGTTGATGCGGGTGAGGAACTCGTTGGCGGAGAACACGCCGCAGTAGCTCAGACCGGGGATGTTCTGGAACTTCGGCAGGCCGGCGCCCGAGCCGATGAACACGGCCTCGTACTTGTCGTCGCCGAGGAGGTGGTCGGCGTCTTTGCCGAGCAGCTCGTCGATGCTCATGCACTTGCCGATGGTCGCGTCGCACACGATGTTGACGCCCATGGCCACGAGCTTGTCGATCTCCTTCTGCACGATGGCCTTCGGCAGACGGAACTCGGGGATGCCGTAAGCCAGCACGCCGCCGGCCTTGTGGAAGTGCTCATAGACGGTCACGTCGTAGCCGAGCTTGGCCAGGTCGCTCGCGCAGGCGAGGCCGGACGGGCCGGAGCCGATGACGGCGACGCGGTGGCCGTTCGTGGCGATCTTCTCGGGCATCTCGTCGGCGTTCTCGCGGTTCCAGTCGGCGACGAAGCGCTCCAGACGGCCGATGCCGACGGGCTCGCCCTTGATGCCGCGCACGCACTTGCTCTCGCACTGCTTCTCCTGCGGGCAGACGCGGCCGCAGATGGCGGGCAGGGAGCTGTCCTCGAGGATCTTGTGGTAAGCGCCCTTGAAGTCCTGCTCGCGGACGCGGGCGATGAACTGCGGGATCTTGACATTGACCGGGCAGCCCTGCATGCAGGCCGGGCGCGGGCAATTCAGGCAGCGGTTGGCCTCATCGACCGCCATCTCGACGGTGTAGCCAAGCGCGACTTCTTCAAAATTCTTATTGCGGACGTTCGGGTCCTGCTCCGGGATCGGATTCTTTTTGGGAGACATATTCGCCATGATTACTTCTCCTCCTTCTTCTGCGCGGCTTCCTCGGCGTCGGCCATGGCCTGCAGATTGCAGTAGTGGTGGCGGCGCTCGAACACCTTCTGCTCCTGTGCCTCATAGATCTTGGAACGGGCGATCGCCTCGTCAAAATCGACGAGGTGGCCGTCGAACTCCGGACCGTCGACGCAGGTGAACTTCATCTTGCCGTCCACGGTCAGGCGGCAGCCGCCGCACATGCCGGAACCGTCGATCATGATGCAGTTCATATCGACCATCGTGGCCACGCCGTATTCCTTCGTGATCTGGCAGACGAACTTCATCATCGGCAGCGGGCCGATGCAGATGCAGTGGTCGTACTGCTGGCCCTCGGCCTTGGCCTTCTCGAGCAGCTCCTTGAGCTTGACGGTCGTGAAGCCCTTCTCGCCGTAGGTGCCGTCGTCGGTCATCATGTACAGATGATCGCAGCAGGCGCGCATCTCGTCCTCGAGCACGACGATGCCCTTGGTGCGGAAGCCCGCGATGATGTCGACATCGCAGCCGAGGCGGTGCGCCTCCTTGGCCTGCGGCCACGCGATGGCGCAGCCGGAGCCGCCGCCGACGACCACGACCTTGTGCATGTTGTCAAACTCGGCGGGGTTGCCGAGCGGGCCGACAACGTCGGCCACATAGTCGCCGGCCTTCTTGCTGGCGAGCAGGGCCGTCGTGCTGCCGACGCGCTGCATGATGACCGACACGGTGCCGGCCTCACGATCGTAGGAAGAGATCGTGATGGGCATGCGCTCGCCGAACTCGTCGACGCGGAACATCAGGAACTGACCCGGCTGTGCCTTGCGGGCGACGAGCGGGGCCTCGAACGTGACGCGGAACATATTGTCAGATAATCTTTCGTTATTGACGATTTTGAACATGAAAATCACCTCAAGACACTATTATAGCGGAATTGCATATTTTCCACAAGGGAGAAACGGAAAATCTAAATTTTAACATGAAAATCGACGAAAAACTGTGGACTTGCACAAAATTTTCCCTGCTTTTCTGGGCAGAAAAGCGGATGCTTTCGCGGGAAAATCGCGGAGTGCGCCGAGTCATTCGGTGTGTTTTGCAGCCGGAAAACGGAAAAATCGGCCGGGCGGAATGGAAAAGAAAGCCGCCCGCCCCATCCGGGGCGGGCGGCGCAGCGTGCCAAAAAGCCTCGCAGAGTTTGCCGCCCGCAGGCGGCAAAAAAGTGCAAGCCCTTTGTCAGAAAACCTCCGGGGTTTTTCGACAGTCTCAGCGCTCGGAGCTCGTGGCGGCGCTGGTGCTGCCGGTCCACTGCCAGTTGGCGATCTCGGGCAGGTCGACGCCGTGCGCGGCGATATACTGCCGGTGCTCGACGAGCTTGTCGCGCATCTGCTGCACGGCGTAAGCGCCGCGGTTGCCGAGCTGGGGCAGGCGCTTGATAACGTCGATGACGAGGTGGAAGCGGTCGAGCTCGTTGAGCACGCGCATGTCAAACGGCGTCGTGATCGTGCCCTCCTCGACGTAGCCGCAGACGAACATGTTCTGGTTGTGGCGGGTGTAGGTCAGCTCGTGGATGAGCTTCGGGTAGCCGTGGAAGGCGAAGATGACGGGCTTGTCCTTCGTGAAGATGAGGTCGTAGTCCTCGTCCGTGAGGCCGTGCGGGTGGTCGGCGTGCGGCTGGAGCTTCATGAGGTCGACCACGTTCACGACGCGCACGCGCACCTCCGGCAGCTTCTCGCGCAGGATGGTCACGGCGGCGAGCGTCTCGAGTGTCGGCGTGTCGCCGCAGCAGGCCATGACGACGTCGGGCTCTGCGCCCTGGTCGCTGCTGGCCCACTCCCAGATGCTCACGCCCTGCGTGCAGTGGCGCACGGCCTGCTCCATGGTCAGCCACTGCGGCCGCGGATGCTTGGAGGCCACGATGACGTTGATATAGTTCCGGCTGCGGATGCAGTGGTCAAAGCAGCTGAGCAGGCAGTTTGCGTCCGGCGGCAGATAGATGCGCACGACGTCGGCCTTCTTATTTGACACGTGGTCGAGGAAGCCGGGGTCCTGGTGCGTGAAGCCGTTGTGATCCTGCTGCCACACGTTCGAGGCGAGCACGTAGTTGAGCGAGGCGATGTCCTGCCGCCAGGGCAGCTGGTTGCAGACCTTGAGCCACTTGGCGTGCTGCGCGACCATGGAGTCCACGATGCGGATGAAGGCCTCGTAGCTGTTGAAAAAGCCGTGGCGGCCGGTGAGCAGGTAGCCCTCGAGCCAGCCCTCGCACATATGCTCCGAGAGCATGGAGTCCATGACGCGGCCGTCCGGGTCGAGAAACTCGTCGTTGTCCGTCGCCTCGGCGACCCAGCGGCGGCCCGTGACCTCGAACACCGGGCTCAGGCGGTTGGAGGCAGTCTCGTCGGGGGCGAAGATGCGGAAGTTGCGCGCGTCCATGTTCTCGCGCATGATGTCGCGCACGAACGCGCCGAGCACGGTCATGTCCTGCGCCTCGACGGCGCCGGGCGCGGGCACGGGCTGCTCATACGTGCGGAAGTCCGGCATGCGCAGCTCGCGCAGCAGCAGCCCGCCGTTGGCGTGGGGGTTCGCGCCCATGCGGCGCTGCCCCTTCGGCGCGAGGGCCTGCAGCTCAGGGATGAGCGTGCCGTTGTCGTCAAAGAGCTCCTCGGGGTGGTAGCTGCGCAGCCACTCCTCGAGCTGCACGAGGTGCTCGGGGTTGTCCATGGCGATCGGCACCTGGTGCGCGCGGAATGACCCTTCCACCTGTTTGCCGTCCACTTCCTTCGGGCCGGTCCAGCCCTTCGGCGCGCGGAACACGATCATCGGCCAGTAGGGGCGCGTGGTGTCGTGCGCGGTGCGCGCGTGCTGCTGGATGGCGTGGATCTCCTCGATGGCCCAGTCCATTGTCTCGGCCATTTTGGCGTGCATCTCGGCGGGGTCGTCGCCCTCCACGAAGCGCGGCTCCCACCCGCAGCCGCGGAAGAACATCTCGAGCTCCTCGTGGCTGATGCGGGAAAAGAGCGTCGGGTTTGCAATCTTGAAGCCGTTGAGGTGCAAAATCGGCAGCACCGCGCCGTCCGTGATGGGGTTGACGAACTTGTTGCCGTGCCACGCGGTGGCGAGCGGGCCGGTCTCGGCCTCGCCGTCGCCGACGACGCAGGCGGCGATCAGGTCGGGGTTATCCATCACGGCGCCGAAGGCGTGCGCGAGCGAGTAGCCCAGCTCGCCGCCCTCGTGGATCGAGCCCGGCGTCTCGGGCGCGACATGGCTCGGGATGCCGCCGGGGAA
>ENA-OUQK01000463-OUQK01000463.1-human-gut-metagenome-genome-assembly--contig:-NODE-463-length-24651-cov-5.923768_pt1 | contig 24651 bp, 24 predicted proteins | sample MGYA00237954_ERZ548842 | MGnify/ENA primary metagenome ERZ548842 (study PRJEB26490, sample SAMN05194704) | human gut metagenome | biome: terrestrial biome; feature: human-associated habitat; material... | reverse complement strand
AGCCGCCGGAGCGGTGCTTAAGCCGTCAGGCGGGAATTGTGCGGTGTTGCCTTAGAGATAGGAATGGGGCGATGGGCAGAATGTTTAAGCCAAACACGTAATTTCGCTAAAGCCCGGTTTAGCGAAATATAGAGGGGGAGCAGGTCAATGCCGTCTACCAGAATGCCGCCAGAAAAGCTGGCGTGCGCCGCTGCACAGGCTGCGCTGGCTTCGTCACCATCAGATTATGCTTTTGATGGACCCTGCAGTGGATGCAGTGGGCGGCAGGACAACGCGGACGATGTATCAGAGATCATGCAGCGCTCACCTGTCGGTTCCCGTTTTGCCATATAATTCTGCTGCTTTAACAAGAACGAAAATCTTTACGGCGGCAAAGAAATGCTGTATACTAAGGTGTAAAGACACATTGAAAAAAATACTGTGGACAGGGAGCAAATGCTATGAATGACGAAAAAATCACCATTGATCTTGTGATTGATGTGCAGAAAGATTTTATTACCGGGGCACTGGCCAACACACAGGCGCAGGCCAACGTGGCGCACCTGGCAGAGACCGCGCGGGCACACGCGCAGGCCGGGCACTGGATGTTCTTTACCCGTGATACCCACCAGGACAACTACCTGACCACGCGGGAGGGCCGCAGCCTGCCGATCGAGCACTGCATTGAGGGTGAGGATGGCTGGAATTTTGCGCCCGAACTGGAAAACGTCATGGCGGACACCGAGCCGGAAGTGTGCCACATTGTGGACAAACCCACGTTCGGCAGTTATATGCTGCCCAGTGAGATTCTGGATGAACTGATGGCACACAACAAGGCTGTTGAAGATATTGAAAAAATTGTTATTTATGGCTACTGCACCGATATCTGCGTGATTAGCAACGCCATGGTACTGCGTGCAGCTTTCCCGGAAACAGAGATCGAAGTTTTGTCGGACTGCTGCGCCGGGGTAACGCCCCAGAGCCACCAGACCGCGCTGGATGCCATGCGGGCCTGCCAGTTTACAATCATATAATAGGTGATGAAATAAAAAATACCGTGCATCTTTTGAACTGCACGGTATTTTTATCTGTTTGTCAGCTGACGCAGCTGGTTCAGGTCCTCCCGCGCATCCACATCCCTCAGTTCGGCATCGTTCCGGGCGGACACAAGGCAGACGGAACCGGGGTGGGCCCGCGCAACGGCATTGCCGCCGCGGCCTTCCGGCAGGTGAAGCAGCTCCGAAAAATAATCCGCGCCGAACAGCACTGGGCTGCCGGGGGTGCCATCGGCAGCGCACAGCCGCACAATGGCGTCGGGGGCCGCTGCCAGCGCCAGTGCTTCCACACTTTGCTGCGTGAGCAGCGGCTGGTCCCCCGGCAGAAACAGGCAGCCGCGCAAAGCGGGCTCTTTTCCCAGCAATGCCGCCAGCCCCAGCCGGACCGTATCGCTGCGGTAGGGCCGCGCGTGGCGCAGAACGGGGACGCCCTGCGCGTTACAGAGCGCCTCAACCTCTTCCGAGCGGGTCACGACAATGCGGCAGGCCAGCAGCGGCAGGGCGGCTAGAGCCAGCGCATTGACGATCAGCGGTGCACCGCAAAAATCCGCCATCAGCTTGTTTCCGCCGAACCGCCGCCCCAGCCCGGACGCCATAACCACGCAGCCGAGAGCGGGCGCGGGATCGTCCAAATCCACCACAAAAGCGTCCTGCCGGGCGCGCAGTGCGGTTAAAAATGGGGTATCCTGCTTACGCACAATAGCGAGAACGCGCTTTGCATCCAGCAGCGCTTCCACTGCCTGCCGGAATTCGGGGCAGCTATTTTCCAGGTAACCGAGTTCATCCAGCACCGCCCATTCGCTCTCCCCTGCCGCCATGCGGTGCAGGGCGGGTACTCCCAGCAGCAAAAAGCCGTCCGCCACGGGGCGCATCCGGTTTTCGCCTGGGGGCAGTGCCGGGTCAAAGCGGCCGATCACCGCTATTTTTCCGCCCACACTTTCTCGAATTTCCACACGGTCCGCAGGGTACGCTGCTGTGGTAATTTCCTGTGCCCCGGGGCAAAGCAATGGCACCAGCGCACGCAGCAGGGTGGTTTTTCCCGTACCGTGCCCGCCGGTCAACAGCAGGTGGCGCTTACCGCTCACCCGGAAAGAACTTATAATAGAGCTCGCGGTCAGTCTGTACACAGGCATCACGGTAAGCCTCATACCTTTCCATAAAATTGCGGGCTTCATCCGTCAGGGTGCTGCCCCCGCCGCCGCGCCCGCCAATGGTTTTGCGGGTCAGCGCAAAGCCCAATTCTTTTTCCGCCCACTTGACCATGCGCAGCGCTTTGGAGTAAGAAAGCCCCATGGCCTGTGCCGCCGCCCGCAGTGAGCCGGTCTCTTCAATCCGGTGCAGCAGGCGGCAGGGGCCTTCGCCAAAAAAGCGCTCGCCGATATCATCGCAGAGCATCACACGAATCTTCGGTTTCATTTTTCTTTCCTCACAACGGCAGCAGCGCCAGCCGCACCCGGCCCGTGCGGTCGGTCACGGGCACCAGTTCCAGCGGGCCGTATACTGCTGCCAGCGCGGATTGCAGCGCTTCAACCGGGTCGGTTCTGGGGTACAGCATGGCTCCAACCTGCCCGTTTTGCAGCACAATCAGCGTATCGCACCAGTCCAGCATCAGCATGGGGTCATGCAGGCAGATCAGCGCTGTTTTGCCGCTTGCATGCACAAATTCTGCCAGCAGCGCCGCCATATGGCTGCGGTTGGCAAGGTCCAGGGCGCTGTCCGGTTCATCCAGTAGCAGCAAAGGCGCATCCTCCACAAAGGTACGTGCCAGAATACAGAGCTGGCGTTCGCCGCCGCTCAGCGTCAGGTAGTCCTGCTCGGCTTTATCCGCCAGGCCTACCGTGCGCAGGGCTTCTTCCGCTGCCGCACACATGGCAGCGGTGGGGCTTTGCAGCACGCCAAGGCGGGGGTTGCAGCCCATCAGCACAACTTCCCGTGCAGACATGGACACCGAAATTCCGCTTTGCTGCGGGATGTAACTGACCGTTTGTGCCAGACACCTGGTAGAAAGGCTTTCCAGCGGCACACCATCCATCAGGCAGCACCCCGTATGGGGCAAAAGCCCGGCCACTGCGCGCAGCAGGGTGGTTTTTCCGCTGCCGTTCGCCCCCAATATTCCCACCAGCTGGCCGGGGGTATCTATCGTAAAACGAACATTTTGCAGGATGTTCTTATCGCCAAGACGGACGGCCAGATTCTCCACAGTGAACATTACCGCGTCTCCCTCCCCGGCTTTATAATAAGGTAGAGCAAAAACGGAACACCCAGCAGCGAGGTGAAGATACTGACCGGCAGTTCGGTTGCCGCCACCGTTTTGGCAATGGTATCCGCCGCCAGCAGCAGCGTGCTGCCCACCAGCCCGCTGAGCAGGCTGGTGGAGCGGCGGTTGTGCCCCGCCAGCAGCCGCGCACAGTGGGGGGCCAGCAGCCCGACAAAGCTGATCAGCCCAGTCACGCTGACAACCGCGGCCACCACCAGCGTTGCCAATGTCAGCAGCAGAAAACGCATCCGCCCCACCGGAACCCCCAGCAGCCGCGCTTCATCCTCTTCCACGGATAAAAGCATCGCCTGACGGTGCAAAACAAAAATTACGGCGCAGCAGGAAATAACCATTGGAACGGGGAACCACACCCGGCTTTGCGTTACCCCCGCCAGGCTGCCCATGATCCAATATTCAATGCTGGCCAGCTCTTTTTCCGGGTCAGCGGTCAGCTTTAGCAGCATCAAAAGAGTTTGCGCCAGCGCATGTACGGCAATGCCCGCCAGCACCAGGTTCATCTTGCTGCGCCCCGGTGCGGCGGCCGCCAAGCCAAGCGAGAGAAACACCGCTGCCAGCCCGCCCGCAAAGGCGCATACCGTGGTGCCCAGCGTGCCCGAAGAGACAAACAAGATGGCAAATGCCGCGCCAACGCTGGCCCCCGATGATACCCCAATGATATCCGGGCTTGCCAGTGGATTGCGGAAAACAGTCTGGTACACAAAGCCCGCCACGCCAAGACCGAACCCGCCCGCCAGCGCCATCACGGTACGGGGCAGGCGCAGTACCGTAAAGGTGCGCACTGCCATAGCGTCCCCCGCCAGCAGTGCCTGCAGGGTTATGGGATAACGGCCGAAATAAAGTGCCGCACCAAAGGCCATAAAAACGCAGAGCGTTGCGCCCAGAAGGCACAGCGCCGTGCGTTTGCGGTTATTATTCATAAGATTCGGGGGTAAAGCCATAGAAGCTACCATAGAATTCATCGGCAGCGGCGTGGTAATACTCCTCGGTCACCTGCTCCGGGTGCAGCACGCTGGCAAGATAAACACTGCCAAGGAAGCTGGCCGGCACGGGGGAATCCACAGCCTCAACAGCGTGGGGCAGCTGGTAAACATGGCTCTCCTTGACGGCGGTGCAGTCCGCCAGGGCGGCATCGTTCAGAACAGAATCAACGTCATATTCAGCATCGGATGCCAGAATGATGTAATCGGGGTTCCAATCCAGGATCTGCTCATAGGAAACTTCGGCCCAGTAGGTATCTTCCACGCTGGCGGCGGCGTTTGTGCCGTTGGCGTTTTCGATCATCGTGTTCTGATACATGGCGGGGCCTGCGGTTTCCAACACGGAGCTGTTGCCTGCCAGGTAAACGCTGGGGGCATCGGTGCCGGCAACGGCTTCGGCCAGGGCGGCCAGGTTGCTGTCAATTGCCATTTCCAGCTCCTTGCCGCGGGCGGTGGTGTTGGTTGCCTGTGCCAGCAGCTCGATCGCGCCGAACAGGCCGGCCTGGTTTTCCGGCTTAACAGCCAGCACGGTCAGGCCCATTTCCTCCATCTGGGGGATGGAATCCTTGAGCTTGGCGGGCACGATGACAAGATCCGGGGCCAGCGCAGCGCAGCCTTCCAGGTCAAACTCTTTGGCGGTGCCAATGCTGGGCAGGGACTGGATCTCCGGGGCGGACAGGCTGTAGATGTTGCGTTTGTCGGCTTTGGCTTCCACGCCAACCAGCTCGTTCTGCACGCCCAGCGCAATCAGCAGGCTGGTGGAAATGTAGTAGCCGCTGGCAAGGGTTTTGGGTTCTTCCTCAATGGTAACTTCGCGGCCCAGCTGGTCGGTAACGGTCAGCGGGTAGGTAACCGCCGTTTCGGCGGCAGGTTCTTCCGGTGCAGCAGTGGCTTCCGGGGCTGCGGTAGCCTCTACGGAAGCAGCCTCGCTGGCTGCGGTACTGCTGGCAGCAGCGGTGCTGCCGCAGGCTGTCAGTGCCATAGCGGCGGCCAGCAGCAGGGCGGTCATTTTGGTCATTTTCATGTTTCTTACTTCCTTCTAAAACCAATATTCCGTTGTGTTTTTCAAACAATAACGGAATTATAGCAGAATTTGTGGTAAAATAAAAGTGGTACTGCACAAAAGTATGATTTTACCCAAAAACGGAGAGCATTCTATGATAACGATTCGAGAATATGCCCGCCCCGCCACACTGGAAGAAGCATGGCAGCTGAACCAGAAGCGCCCGAACCGGGTGCTGGGAGGGATGCTGTGGCTGAAAATGGAAAAAATCAGCGTTGGCACAGCCATTGACCTATCTGCGCTGGGGTTGGATACCATTGAAGAAACCGATACCGAATTTGCCATTGGCGCCATGGCAACGCTGCGCAGCCTGGAAACCCACGCCGCGCTGAACGCGGCCACCAACGGCGCCATGCGGGAGGCCGTGCGCCATATTGTGGGGGTGCAGTTCCGCAACTGCGCCACTGTGGGCGGCAGCGTGTACGGGCGGTTTGGCTTTTCAGACGTATTAACGCTGCTGCTGGCGCTGGACTGCGATGTGGAGCTGTACAAAGCAGGCCGGATGCCCATTGCACAGTTTGCCGCCCTGCCCTATGACCGTGATATTTTGACCCATGTTTACATAAAAAAGACGCCGGGGCTTGCAGTGCATTACCAGTCTGTGCGGGCCACCCAGACGGACTTCCCGATTTTGACCTGCGCTGCTGCACGCACGGCGGATGGAGCCTACCGCTTTGCCATCGGTGCACGCCCCATGAAAGCCATGCTTGTCTGCCCCACGGCCGCCCCGGATGAGCTGCCCGCCGCCGTACAGGCTGCGGTGCCCACCGGCAGCAACCTGCGCGGCAGTGCCGCCTACCGCACCCATCTGGTGGGGGTGCTTGTCAAGCGTGCCGTACAGGCACTGGGGAACCTGGAGGTGCTCTGATGCAAATTCATTTTACGTTGAACCATAAAAAAACAGCTGCTGAGATCGCCCCCGATACCCTGCTGATTGATCTGGTGCGCTCTTTAGGCTGCAAAAGCGTCAAGCGCGGGTGCGAAACCGCCAACTGCGGGCTGTGCACCGTGTTTTTGGACGAAAAGCCGATGCTTTCCTGCTCTGTACTGGCGGCGCGGGTGGATGGCCGCAGCGTTACCACGCTGGAGGGCCTGCAGGAGGAAGCCGCTGAGTTCGGCGCGTTCATCGCTGACCAGGGGGCCGAGCAGTGCGGCTTCTGCAACCCCGGCTTTATCATGAATGCGCTGGCCCTTTTCCGCGAAAAACCCGACCCCAATGAGGAGGAGATCAAGGAATACCTTGCGGGCAACCTTTGCCGCTGCTCCGGGTACGAAGGCCAGCTGCGCGGGATCCAGAACTTTTTGGCGTGGAAAAAATCAAAGGAGGCTGCCCAATGAAAACTGTGAACCAGCCTGTGCGCAAGAAGGACGCCATGCAGCTTGTAACCGGCCAGCCTGTGTACATGGATGATGTTATCCCGCAGGACTGTCTCATCGTCAAGCTGCTGCGCTCCCCCCACGCCAATGCGATCGTCAAAAATATTGATACCTCCCGCGCCATGCTTGTGCCCGGCATGGAGGTGATTTACACCTGGAAAGATGTGGACCAGAACGCCCGCCGCTACACCCAGGCGGGCCAGACCTACCCCGAAATGAGCCCTTACGACCGCCTTGTGATCGACCGCCATGTCCGCTTTGCCGGGGATGTTGTTGCGATTCTCGCGGGCAAAGACGAAACATGCGTCGATAAGGCGATGAAGCTGATTAAGGTGGAATATGAAGTTCTGCCCGCGGTGCTGGATTTTCACACAGCGCTCGATAACCCTACTCTTGTGCACCCGGAGGATAACTGGGAAGCCCTTGTTCCCGGCATCGGAGCTGACAAGAACCGCAACCTCTGCGCCCACGATGAATCCGGCGAGGGTGATATTGAGGCGGTGTTGGCTGGGTGCGATGTGGTCATTGACCACACCTACCACACCCGCGCCTGCCAGCAGGCCATGATGGAAACCTTCCGCACTTATTGCAGCATTGATGCTTACGGGCGGCTGAATGTGCTCAGCTCAACGCAGATCGTGTTCCATTGCCGCCGCATTTTGGCAAACGCCCTGCACATCCCCAAATCCATGATCCGCGTTGCCAAGCCGCGCATCGGCGGCGGGTTCGGCGCAAAACAGACGTCAGTGTGCGAGGTTTACCCTGCCTTTGTTACCTGGAAAACGAAGAAGCCCAGCAAGATCATCTATACCCGCTTTGAAAGCCAGACGGCTTCAACCCCACGCCATGAGATGGAGATGCACGTGCGGCTGGGCGCAACAAAGGACGGCATCATCAAGGGCATTGACCTGCACACCCTTTCCAACACCGGCGCTTACGGTGAGCACGGCCCCACAACGGTGGGGCTTTCGGGCCACAAGTCCATCCCGCTGTACGGCAAGGCCGAAGCGTTCCGCTTTGTCAGCGATGTTGTTTACACCAACCACATGTCATCGGGTGCGTACCGCGGGTACGGCGCAACCCAGGGTCTGTTTGCGGTGGAATCCGCTGTGAATGAGCTGGCCGACAAATTGGGGATGGACCCGTTTGAGCTCCGGCAGCGCAACATTATCCATGAGGGCGATGTTATGCCCGCCTACTATGGCCAGGTCAACACCAGCTGTGCGCTGGATCGCTGCCTGAAAACCGTGCATGACAGGATGGATTGGGACCATAAGTACCCCGTGCGCGAGATCGGCAACGGCAAGGTGCGTGCTGTTGGCATGGGCATGGCCATGCAGGGCTCCGGCATCGACCATGTGGACGTGGGCAGTGCCACGCTGAAAATTAACGACGACGGGTTCTATACCCTCTCCATCGGCGCAGCGGATATGGGCACAGGCTGCGATACGATCCTGGCGCAGATCGCCGCCGAAGTGCTGGAATGCCCGCTGGAAAACATTGCGGTTTTGGGCGCAGATACCGATTCTTCCCCCTATGATTCCGGTTCCTATGCGTCTAGCACAACCTATGTGACCGGCAAGGCCGTGGAAAAGTGTGCGCTGGAACTGAAAGATAAGATCTGCACCCTGGGGGCACAGCTGCTTGGGCTGGACAAAGCCGCCGTGCTGTTTACCGGCGATGCCGTGACGAGCGAGGATGGCACCCAGCGCGTACCGCTGGCCAGCATTGCAGCGGCATCCCAGTGCGGCAACACGGTGGCGCTGGAAGCCACCGTGACCCACAGCTCGGAGATTTCGCCCCCGCCGTTTATGGTTGGCGCCGCCGAAGTGGAAGTTGACCTGGAAACCGGCGAAGCCCAGGTGGTGAACTATGTGGCCGCGGTTGACTGCGGCACCCCTGTAAACCCGAACCTGGCCCGCGTGCAGGCCGAGGGCGGCATTTTGCAGGGCATCGGCATGGCGCTGACCGAGAATGTGACCTACAATGACCGCGGCATGCCGCGCGAAAGCTCCCTGATGCAGTACAAGATCCCCTGCCGCGCTGATATTGGACATATTGACGTAAGTTTTGAGAGCAGCTACGAGGGCACCGGTCCGTTTGGCGCAAAGTCCATCGGTGAGGTCGTCATCAACACCCCGCTGCCTGCCGTGGCCGATGCCATCTACCACGCCACCCACAAACGCTTTTATGAGCTGCCCATCACTCGCGAGCAGATCGCAATGGCGGTGGAAAAGTGAGTGACGGGGGGCTTGCGCCAGGAGATGCAATGGCGTTTGCTTTATAAGCATACGGTTTGCTTCATTTTTTCCCTATCATAATCAAAACGCAGAAGCAATACAACAGCCACAACGGGCAAGCCCGCTGTGGCTGTTGCTTTTGCTGCCCTTTTTCACGCGGTAAGAAGAGCGTTCCCATTTATTTTGATTGTATCGTTGATACTGCCATTATAATGCCGCCGTGAGATAACAATAGCCCGGTATCCGTTTTGCTCCAAAAAGTGCGGTACCGGGCTGTGGCGATATTCTCCTGCTTATTTCCATCCGCGGGCGGTAGGATCCAGCATTTCGGCGGCGGAATAGATCAGCGCGTTGCAGATGGCCGCCGCCACGTTGCTGCCGCCCTTGCGGCCCATGGCAACAATGGCGGGCACGCCGTGGCTTTCGCACACGGCAAACAGGCGCTCCTTGCTTTCCACCACGTTCACAAAGCCCACCGGCACACCGATAACCAGCGCCGGGCGCAGGCCGTTTTCAATTTTCTCGGCAATCGTCAGCAGGGCGGTGGGGGCGTTGCCCACGGCCAACACGGCGCCGGGGTATTCGGCCGCAGCCTTGTGCATTGCGGCCACGGCGCGGGTGGTGCCCGCCTGTTTGGCCGCTGCAGCCACAGCGGGGTCCGCCATAAAGCAGAGTGCCTGCCCGCCCAGCTTGGCCAGGCCCGGCTTGGTGATGCCTGCCAGGGCCATGTTGGTATCGGTGATGATGGTTGCCCCGGCGTGCATAGCAGCAATACCGGCGGCTACCGCGCCGGGGGTAAAGTGCAGGGTCTGCGCATAGTCAAAATCCGCGGTGGTGTGGATGACCCGCTTGACTACAGGGGCGTTTTCCGGCGGGATGTCCAGCCCGCGCTGGGCCAGTTCACCCGTGATAATTTTCATGCTGGTGCGTTCAATATCGGCAGGCAGGTGGTGCTGCGGCATCATTGGTCATTTCCCCTTTCGGCGGGCTGTGCAAGGCCCATAGCCGCATACACGGCGGCCAGATCCAGGTTATGCCGTACCCCATCGGCCAGCAGATCCAGCTGCTGGGTACGGTATTCCTGCATGGAGATCGGCGCTGCCGCGGCGGGATCGATGCCCTTGCGGCGGCAAAGATAGGCGGCAAACTGCTCGGTCAGCTCGCCGCTGTCAAACAGGCCATGCAGGTAGGTGCCAAACACCTGGCCCTGCACGCAGCCTTCGGGGGTGCCGTCCGCCAGGGTGCAGAACGGCGCGCCCTGCACAGTGGTGCGCCCGGTGTGAATCTCGTACCCGGTCAGGTGCGCCCCGGCAAAGGGCTCCTCCATCACGGTCGCCTGGCTTTGGGTGCGGCGCTTTTCGGCGGTAAAGGTGGTTTGGGTGGGCAGCAGGCCAAGGCCGCGCAGGGTTTGCGGGCGGCCGCTCTCGGTGCCTTCCGGGTCGGCCAGGGTCTGGCCCAGCATCTGGTAGCCGCCGCACACCCCCAGCACCGGCGTGCCGCGCTGGGCCAGCTTGCTGATGGCTGCTTCCAGCCCGCACTGGCGCAGCCACAGCAGGTCGTCCACGGTATTTTTTGTACCGGGCAGGATCACGCAGTCCGGCGCGCCAAGCTCGCGGGTGGTCTGCACATAGCGCACGCCAAGCAGCGGGTGCTGCTCCAGCGGCATAAAGTCCGTAAAGTTGGAAATATGCGGCAGCCGCACAATGGCAGCATCCAGCGGCTTAACGGCATTTTTGACCTGCAGCCGGTCGGAAAGCGAATCCTCGTCCTCAATATCCACCTTTAAGTACGGCACAACGCCAAACACCGGCAGGTGGGTTTTCTCTTCCAGCATGGCAAGGCCGGGGCGCAGAATCCCAACATCGCCGCGGAACTTGTTGATGATAAGCCCTTTGATGCGCGCCCGTTCGTCTGGCTCCAGCAGTTCCACCGTGCCAAACAGCTGGGCAAACACGCCGCCGCGGTCAATATCACCCACCAGCAGCACAGGGGCATCCACCAGCTTGGCCAGCCCCATGTTCACGATGTCATCGGCTTTCAGGTTGATTTCAGCCGGGCTGCCCGCGCCCTCGATGACGATAATATCAAAGTCTTCCGCCAGGCTGTTGTAAGCCGCCAGAATATCGGGGATGAGCTGTTTTTTGCGGCGGAAATACTCCGCCGCCGGCATCTGGCCGCGCACTTCCCCGTTGACGATCACCTGGCTGCCAATATCGCTGCTGGGCTTGAGCAGGATGGGGTTCATCCGCACATCCGGTTCCACCCCGGCTGCCTGGGCCTGCACCACCTGGGCGCGGCCCATTTCCAGCCCGTCACGGGTCACAAAGCTGTTCAGTGCCATGTTCTGGCTTTTGAACGGGGCCACCCGCCAGCCATCCTGGGCAAAAATGCGGCAGAGCGCCGCGCACAGCAGGCTTTTGCCCGCGCCGCTCATGGTGCCCTGCACCATAATACATGTTGCTTTGCTCATTTTAGTACCTCCCGCATGGTCTGCAGCAGCTGTTCGTTTTCCGGCGCGGTGCGCACGGCGGTGCGGTACCAACCGGCGCTCAGCCCCGGGTAATTGCCGCAGCTGCGCAGGCAGACGCCCCGCTGCTGCAAGGCCGCACCCAGCGTTTCCGGCGCACGGAACAACAGGTAGTTGGCGCTGCCCTCGATCACCTGCAGCCCCAGTGCCCGCAGCCCGGCCGCCAGTTTGGGACGCTGGTCGGCAATCAGGGCGCGGACGGCATCGGCATAGGCGGTTTCCCGCAAAGCGGCAGCGCCCGCAGCCTGCGCCAGGCTGGATACCCCCCACGGCTGGCCTGCGGCCTGCATTTTGGCCAGCAGTGCGGTGTTGGCGCACAAGGCATACCCCAGCCGCACCCCGGCCATGGCGTACAGTTTGGTGAACGCTTTCAGAATAACAAGGTTGGGCGCGGTTTGCAAAAGCGGTTTGGCCGTCAGGGCATCCCGCTGCTGCAAAAAGTCCAGAAAGCACTCATCCACCACCAGCACGGCCCCGCAGTCCGCACAGCGGCGCACCAGGCGCTGCACCAGCTCCGGCGGGGTAATTTGCCCGGTGGGGTTGTTGGGCTGGCACAAAAACACCAGGTCAATGCTCTGGTTCACTGCCTTCACAAAAGCTTCGGTTACGGCAAAATCATCGGCCTCATGCAGGGTTTTCCGCTTTACTTCGCAGCCAACGCTTTCCAGTGCGGCGGCATACTCGGCAAAGGTGGGGGCGGGCAGCAGGGCGCGGCGGGGCTTGAGCGCCCACACCAGCCGGTAGATCAGATCCGCCGCCCCGTTGCCGCACAAAATCCACGGTTCCGGCAGCTGTTCCGCCCGGCTGAGTGCCGTGCGCAGCTCCCGGCAAAGGGGGTCCGGATAGCGGTCCGCAGTGGGCAGTGCCGCAACGATGGCATCCGCCACGCCCTGGGGCAGGCCCAGCGGGCTGACATTGGCCGAAAAATCCAGCGCATCATGCCCAAAGCGGGCGCGGTAGCCCGCCCAATCACCGCCATGTACCAGTTCCATTCCGTTCTCCCCTTTTCGTTGTTACATCGCCAGCACCAGCAGGCGCAGGGCAATGCCCAACCCCAAAGCCAGCAGGCTTTCGGCATACATCATGCGGTCGGCCCGCAAAATGTCCTTTGGTTCCACGGGGCGCAGCGCATCCCCGATGGTGGGTTTATCATAATACTCGCCAAAATAGTAGGCGGGGCCTGCCAGCTGCACGCCCAGGGCACCGGCGCAGGCACTTTCGGTCTGGGCGCTGTTGGGGCTGGCATGGTTGCGGCGGTCCCGCCGCCAGATCTTCCATGCGCCGCGGGCACTGCTGCCGGTCAGGGCGGCAGCGGCCACCCACAGCAGCCCGGCCAGGCGGCTGGGCAGATAGTTGGCCACGTCGTCCAACCTGGCGGCGGCACGGCCAAAATACAGGTATTTCTGGTTTTTGTAGCCCAGCATGCTGTCCATCGTGTTGATGGCCTTATAGGTCAGCGCCAGCGGCGCGCCGCCCAGCAGCATGTACAATAGCGGGGCAATCACGCCATCGCTGGCGTTTTCGGCCACGGTTTCCACAGCGGCTTTGGTCACGCCCTCCGCCGTCAGGTTTTGGGTATCGCGCCCCACAATGCGGGCCACGGCTTTGCGGGCGGCGGGCAGGTCCTGCTTTTGCAGCTCTTTGTACACATTGCGGCTTTCCTGCGCAAGACCCTTAGCGGCCAATGCCTGGGCACACCAGAACATCTGCACGGCAAGCCCCGCCAGCGGGTGCAGCGCCGCCGCCAGCCTGCACACCAGCGCTGTGATGAGGAACGTGCCCACCGGCAAAATGGCGGCCAGCACCGCCCCGCCGCAAAGCTCCCCCTGCGGCGTTTGGGGAAATTGTGCGCGCAGGCGTTTTTCCAGCGCGGTGATGGCTTTGCCCATCAGCACAACGGGGTGCGGCAGCCAAGCCGGGTCGCCAAAAATGGCATCCAGCACAAAGCCACCCAAAACGGCCCAGCAAATCAGCATGGTAACTCCTTTGTATACTGCACGGTTTTGACCACGCGCAGGGTTTTCTGGTGTACCCAATCGGCGGCATCCAGCACAAAGCCGCCCGCCGCGGGGGCACACCAGGAATAATAGTTTTTATGGGGCACGGCGAACCGTTCCAGCGCCGCCATCTGGGTGCCGCCGTGGGCAACGATCACCAGCTGCGGTTCCCCCGCCGCCAAAGCGGCATCCACCAGCGCGGCAAATGCTGTGCAGACACGCTGGCAGAATTCCGCCTTGCTTTCCCCGCCCGGGCAGCGGCCTTCGCAGCCGGTTTCCACCCAGGCGCGGTACTGGGGGTCGTGCTCCATCTCCCGGTAATTGCGGCCCTCAAACACGCCAAAGTCCATCTCTTTCAGCCCATCCGCCACAACCAGTTCCGCATCGGGGAAAAGCACTTCCGCCGTCTGCCGGGTGCGCTGCAAGGAAGTAATCATGACCGTTTTGGGGGCAAAATCCGCCCGGCGCAGCTGGGCAAGGCCCTGCGGGCACAGCGGTACATCCCGCCTGCCCTGGTAGCGCTTTTCCAGGTTTTCCTGCGTTAAGCCGTGGCGCAGCAGGTAGATCAGCATGGCGGCAGCTCCCCTTTCAGCACGGTGGGCAGGCCGCAGAACATCTGCACCACACAGTCGGCCCGCTCAGCCAGCAGGCAGGCAAGGCGGCCGGCGGCTTCCCGCGCGGCGCGCTGGACGGGGTCAATGGGCACCACGCCGCCGCCAACCTCGGTGGCGGTTACTACGTCATATTGGGCAAGCTCGTCCGCAAGGGCGGGCAGGCTTTCGGCATTGGCGGCAAGGGTCTGCACCTCGTAAATCTGCCGCCCGCCAAAGGGTTTGGCAAAGGTACGCTTGCCGCTGTACAGCGGGCCGGTAATAAACAGCATGTTACAAAAACCCCTTCCACTGGCAAAACACAAGGGCCGCCAGCATATACAGTTCCGCTTTTTGCAAAAACCACCCGGCCAGGTCCCCGGTAATACCGCCAAACTGCTTGACCGCCACACGGTGGTAGCGCCACAGGGCAACCCCCGCCGCCAGCACCAGCACGCCGCCGCCCAGGGCAAAAAGTGCCACTGCCAGCACAATGCTAAGGCATCCCAGCACCCGGCGCACCGTGGTGCGGTCCGCTGCCGTGGCAAATGTGTGCGCAAGGCCGGTATTTTTAGCCAGGGGAAAGGCCGCCACTGCGTAACCGGAGCAGGCACGCTCCAGCACCAGCGCCAGCAGCCAGACAGCCCCCACCTGCGGGGTAAATTGCACGCAGCAGCACAGCGCAAAGTAGGCCACAAAGTAGCTGCACAGCCGGATCACGGCGAACGCGCCGCAGTGCGGGTCCTTGAGGATATCGAGCTTTTTCTGGGTATCGCCATAGCTGCAAAGGGCGTCACAGGTATCGGCGTAACCATCCAGATGGATACCGCCCGTGACCCAGACAGGGATCAGGCAAAAGCCCGCCGCGCGCACCATGGCGGGCAGCGGCAGGCTGGCGCACACATACCACAGTGCGCCGCACAGCACCCCCACCAGCGGGAAGGCACAGAGCGAATACCGCATGTTTTTCTCGTTCCAGTCAAACTGCGGCACCGGCACAGCCGAGAACATGGCAAATGCCACGGCGATCGTCTGCAAAACTGTCATGGGCGTTCTCCTCCTTTGTAGTACACCGGCAGACCGCACACCACGCGGCAGACGGCGTCGGCTTTGGCGGCAACGGCATTGTTGACCATGGCAAGGGCCTGCAAATAAAGGTCTGTCTCCCCGGCATAGTCCGCCCCGCCGCTGAATACCTCGTTGCTGACGATGATAAGATGGTTACATTGTGCGGCGATTGCCTCGATCCCCGCCAGCATTTTTTCCGCCGCCTGCTTGGGCGGCAGGCAGCTGCCGTCGGGGCGGTACAGCTCATTGGCGGCCAGGTTGCCCAAATCTTCCAGCAGGGCAGTGCCCTGCTGCGGCAGGCGGACAAGATGCAGGTTTTGGGGGCATTCCACGGTAGCAAACTGTTTTTGCGCCCGCATGGCGCGGTGTTTGGCCACCCGCGCAGCGCACTCGGCGTCCCACACCTGCATGGTGGCAAGGTAATAGCGCGGGCCGCCGCTCTGCACGGCAAGGTGCTCCGCATAGGCGCTTTTGCCGCTAGCTGCGCCGCCGATAACCAGCGTCAGCATTGTGGGGTATACGGCGCAATGCCGCCCTCCGCAAAGGAATAGCAGCCGCGGTAGACGGCCAGAGCCATATCCCACAGTGGGATGGAAGCCACCGCGCCGGTGCCCTCACCCAGATGCAGGTTGGCGGTGATGAGCGGCGCTTTGCCCAAAGCATCCAGCACCATATGGGCGGCAGGCTCCGCCGAAACATGGCTGGCAAACACCGCCTTGGCCGCCGCGGGGCAGAGCCGCACCGCGCACAGCGCCGCCACGCTGCTGATAAAGCCATCCATCAAAATGGGCACACCCTCCAGCGCGCCGCCCAAAAACACGCCGCACAGCCCGGCAATATCAAACCCGCCCAGCTTGGCCAGCACATCCAGCGGGTCAGCGGGATTGGGCTGGTTGCGGGCAATGCCGCGCCGGATCGCATCAATCTTGCGGGCAAGCCCTGCATCCGAAAGCCCGGCCCCGCGTCCGGTCATGCTCTGCACGGGGGCACCCAGCAGCACGCTTGCCACGGCGCTGGAGGTTGTGGTGTTGCCAATGCCCATCTCCCCCGTTGCTAACAGTTGAACTCCCTGCTGCTTTTGTCCGCGCACCAGCGCAATGCCGCAGCCGATGGCCTGCACGGCCTGGGCGCGGGTCATGGCCGGGCCGCAGGTAAAATCTTTGGTGCCGGGGGCAATGCGGCAGTCCTGCACGCCGGGCACCGGGGCACCGGCAATGCCCATATCCACCGGCACAACGCTGCAATGGGCGGCAGCTGCCATCTGGCACACGCTGGTGCGCCGCGCGGCAAGGTTTTGCAGCACCGCGCGGGTCACGCTGGCGTCGGTTTGGCTCACGCCCTGGGCCACCACGCCGTTATCGGCGCACAGCACCAGCACGGCGCGGCGGGCAAAATCCAGCTCCGGGGTGCCGGTCAGGGCGGCGGCGTCCTCCAGCATGGTTTCCAGGCTGCCCAGCCCGCCCAGCGGTTTGGCCAGCGCGGCCCAGTGGGCGTGCGCCGCGGCGCGGGCAGCTTCATCGGGTGGGGTGATGGTTTGCAGCCGTGTGTTCAGTTCAGGTTCCGTCATACCGTTCTCCCTGTTTTTGTTTGGGCATACTGCGCCGCAGCCGTTACAAAGCGCTGCGGCAGCGGGGTGCCCGCCCAGTATAGATGCGGGAACCCCGCATACAGATGCCCGTTGGCAAAGCCGCAGTCCCAATGTCGGCCATTGGCTTTTTGGGCGGCAAAAGCGGTGCCGTTGCAGGTGGAATCCCAATGGTGGAACTCATGCACGGGCACCGGCTCCCCTGCGCGGAAGAGCATGCTGTCCGCCTGCGGGGTGAGCGCGGCATAGCCAAAGCGCACCAGCCGCCCTACGCGGAACCCCTGCCCCGGCAGCACACCCGCCATGGGGTGGGCGGTTCCGGCGTCATCTTCCAGCGTTTGGCCCAGGTACAAAAAGCCGCCGCATTCCGCCACGGTGGGCAGGCCGCGCTGCACGGCGGTGTTTATGGCGCAGCGCATGGCGGTGTTGGCCGCCAGCTGGGCGGCGTACAGCTCCGGGTAGCCGCCCGGCAGGTACAGCCCGCCGATCTTTTGCGGCAGCGCGGCATCCCGCAGCGGGCTGAAATAGCAAAGCTCTGCGCCTGCGGCCTGCAGGCTTTCCAGCGTTTCGGCATAGGTAAAGCAGAACGCTTCATCCTGTGCCACGGCAATGCGCACGGTGGGGGCTGCGGCTTGAACCGCAGGGGCCATTGGGGCCGGGCGGTCAAACAGGGCCAGCAGCCGCGGCCAGTCGATATTTTTTTGCGCGGCGGCGGTCAAAATCTGAATTTTTTGCTGCAAATCAGCAATTTCGCCCGCGGTTTTCAGCCCCAGGTGGCGGCTTTCGATGGCGGCATCCGGCATGGGGGGCAGAAAGCCCACCACCGGCAGGCCGGTTTCCCGTTCCAGCATGGGGGCCAGCAGCTTGTACAGCATCTCGGTGCAGTCGTTCAGCAGAACGCCCACAATGTGGTGCGGCGTGCGGAACGCTTTTAAGCCTTGCAGCTGGGCGGCCAGCGTTAAACTGGCCCCTTTGGGGCGCACCACCAGCAGCACCGGCAGGTCCAGCACATCGGCGGTGTGCCAGGCGCCGGCGGCAGCGCTTACGCCGCCAAGGCCGTCATAATAGCCCATGGCACCCTCACACACCGCGCTGCCATGGCCCGCCGCGCCGCTGGTGTACAGCCGCCGCACGGTCTGCGGGGTGGAGAAAAACAGGTCCAGATTGTGGCTGGGCACCCCCAGCACGGCGCGGTGAAACATGGGGTCAATGTAATCCGGCCCGCACTTGAACGCGCAGGGCTCCAGCCCGCGGGCTTTCAGGGCGGAAAGCAGGGCGCAGGCGGCGGTGGTTTTTCCGCTGCCGGAACTGGGCGCGGCCAAAAGCAGCTGCAGCATTCTCATTCCCTCACGATCAAAAATACCGGGTTGTTGGCCATCATCAGGTGCAGGCTGCCTGCCGCCTTGCTGCGGCTTACGGCAATCTGGGTCACCTGTGCGGCCAGCCCGTGGGCGGCCAGGGCGGCAATGCCCTGCTGCAAGGTTTCCAGCGCAATGGCGGCGATGCAGAGCCGGGTCTGCGGGTTGGCGGCCAGGGCGGCATCTACAATGGCCTGCATATTGCCCTTGCTGCCGCCGATGAAAACAGCATCCGGCGCGGGCAGATTTTGCAGCGCTTCAGGGGCTTTGCCCGCGATCAGCGTTAAGTTATTGGCGGCAAATTTGGCCTGGTTCTGGCGAACCAGCGCGCAGGCATCGGCATCACATTCCACCGCGTACACCTGACCCATGGGGGCGGCCAGCGCCATTTCCACGCTCACGCTGCCCGTTCCGGCACCGACATCCCACAGGGTATCAGTGGGGGCAACGGCCAGCTTGGCCAGCGCGGCGGCGCGCACCTCCTGCTTGGTCATCGGCGTTTTGCCGCGGATGAAGGCTTCATCCGGCAGGCCGGGCACGCGGGGCTGCGGTTTGGGGCAGGGCTCCACCAGCAGCACGCTGAGCGGCGCAAAGCTGCCGCCCGCCAGCGTTTGCACCGTATCGGTGATGACCTTTTGCTGCGGGGTGCCAAGGTTCTCACCAACCGTGGCCTGCACCGCGCCAAAGCCTGCGGCGGCTAGAATCTCACACAGCGCGGCGGGGCTGGTATTGCGCCCGCCCGTCAAAAAAAATGTCGGGCGGTCACTCCGGCACTCTGCCGCAGGGGCGCAGGCACATCCGTGGGCGCTGACAAGGTGCCAGTTCTGCCACGGCCTGCCCAGCGCCGCGGCCAACAGCTGTACGCTGGAAATCCCCGGCAGCACCGTTACTTCCGCCCCCTGTGCCCGCAGCTTGGGCACCAGCGCCGCAGCACCGGAATAAAAGCCGGTATCCCCGCTGTAAACCAGCGCGGCGGTCTGGCAAGGCTCCGCTTGCAGGCAGGCCAGCACTTCATCCGGCAGGTAAATTGGCTTGCGGTTGGGGGTACAGCCATCCGGCAGGTTTTGCAGCAGCCGCTTTGCCCCCAAAATCAGCCCTGCCGTTTGCAGGGCCTGCAAGCCCTGGGCAGTCAAACTGCCGGGCAGCCCGCTGCCCATGCCAACCAATGTAATCTTCATAACAGCTCCCTGCATCGTTGCAAAATTTCTTCGGCGGTTTCGCCGCATTCCTCCGGGCGGCGCAGTACAACCAGCGCAGCCCCGCTTTGGGCAGCAGCCTGGGCTTTCTCGGCAAAGCCGCCCGCGCTGCCGCCGTCCTTGGTGACAAGGTAACGGATGTGGAACTGCTGCATCAGTGCAAGGTTCAGTTCCAGCGTAAAGGGCCCCTGCATGGCAATGATGTTGCGGTGCGGGATGCCCGCGCCCTCGCACGCCGTAATGCCCGCCACGGTGGGCAGCACCCGCGGGTACAGGCGGGCGGCATCCAGCCCGGCAAAGGCCGCAAGCTCCTTGGCGCCGGTGGTGAGCAGAACATTGCCCTGCGTTGCGGCTAAATACTGCGCGGCCTGGGCGGCACTGCCCAGCACCACACTGCCCGCGGGCAAGGTGCTGGCGGCGCGCAGCAGGCGGTGGTACTCTACCCCGGCTGCGTTGGCGGCGGCGCGGATGTTTTTGGTGGCTTCCACCGCGTAAGGGTGGGTGGCATCCACACAAAGGGCTGCGCCCTGCAAAAGCTCCGCCATGGCGCCGGGCAGCAGGCGGCCGGAATGTACGGTAATGCCGGGGGCCTGGCCCTGTTCCTCGGCCCCCAGGTCGGTTGCCACGCTGACGGTAACGGCAATGCCCAACGCGGCAGCGGCGCGGGAGAAATCCCGCCCTTCGGTAGTGCCGCTGAACACAACGATCCTCATACCCCGTGATACCCCCGCGGCGTTACCATCCACCCGCTGACCTGGTGGGTGGCGCTGTTGCCGATGAACACCGTGGTGAACATATCCACGGTGGTGTGTTCCAGCTCGGCCAGTGTCATCTGGCTGCTCTGCTGGCCGGTGCGGCCAATGCTGCGCACCACGCCGCAAGGGGTACCCGCCCCCTTGCCGTTTTGCAACAGGATGCGAACCGCCTTTTGCAGGTAATCCGGCCGCCCTTTGGAGGAGGGATTGTACAGCGCCACGCAGAAATCCCCCATGGCGGCGCAGGCCAGCCGCTTTTCGATCATCTCCCACGGAGTCAGCCGGTCCGAAAGGGAGATCACGCAGAAATCATGGGCCAGCGGTGCGCCCAGCACGGCGGCACCGCTTAATGCGGCGGTCAGGCCGGGAACGACCTCCACTTCCACATCGGGGTATTCCGCCGCCAGCTCCAGTAGCGGGCTGGCCATGCCGTACACCCCGGCGTCGCCGGAGCAGACAAGCGCCACCGTTTTGCCGGTCTGGGCCGTTTGCAGCGCCCAGCGGCAGCGGTCAATTTCTCTGGTCATACCGGTGGCATAGGTTTCTTTTTCCGGGTACAGGGGGCGCACAAGGTCGATGTAAACGGTGTAACCGCACAGCACATCAGCCTCTTGCAACGCATGGCGGGCCTGCGCGGTCAAAAACTGGGCATCGCCAGGGCCAAGGCCCACAACGGATACAAGGTTACGCTTCATCGGTTTTCCATCTCCAATCCGGGGCAAAGGGGCGCACGGCAGCGGCAAAGGTCACGCCGGTATGCGCATATTTGGGCAGCAGCAGCGTGCCGCCGGAAGCCAGCACGGCGGCGCGCTCGCAGACGTTATCCACACCCGTCACTCCCTGCACAAAGCGGGAGGCGCTGAAAGTTCCGGGCACAGCGCGCAGCTGGGCGGCGGAATAAAAGCTGACCGGCCAGCCGTGGCTGCGGCAGAACTCCAGCAGGCCGGGTTCGTTCTGTTTCAGATCAATGCTGGCGGCGGCGGTAATTCCGACCGGGGCCAAATTTGTATCGGTGCAGAACGCTGCAAACGCGGCTTCCAGCTGGGCGGCGGTGGTACCGCGTTTGCAGCCAACGCCCAGCACGCCAATGCGGGGGATCAGATGCAAAGCGTTCCCCTGCGGGGTCATTGTCAGGGCAAAATCAGCGCCAGACGGTTCTTCGGCTTCCGCCACACCGGCGGGCGGGGTGCCCGCAATGGCCCAGGGGGAAGCATACCGCACCGTTTTGCCGGCCAGCAGTGCCCCGCTGACGAATTTAATGCGCGGGGTTTCCAACACAGCGCAGTTTTGTTTTTTGGCCCACTCATCCACGGCAAACAGGCCGTTGGCATCGGTCGCCGTGGTGATCACCGGCACCGCACCACAGGCGGCAGCCAGCCGGCGGGCCAGGTCATTTGCGCCGCCCAGATGGCCGGAGAGCAGCGGCACCGCAAAGCGGCCGCATTCATCCAGCACCACAACGGCGGGGTCGGTGGCCTTGCTTTGGCAGTGGGGCGCAATGGCCCGCACCGCAATGCCCGCCGCCCCCACAAACACCAGGGCATCCGCCGCGGCAAACTGCTGGGCGGTCCACCCGGCCAGCGTCACCCCGCCCAGCCCGCAGCGGCTGACGGAGCCGGGGCAGGTTTGGGCCAGCTGCTGCGCCAGCGCCAGCCCCTTGGCCGTAAAGGCAAGATACGCACAGTTCACGGTTTGGTCCCCTCGCGGTATTCGGTGGTAAAGGCGGGGTCGTACAGTTTGCTGCGGGCATAGCAGCGGCCAAGGAAATCCCCCACCACGATCAAGGCCGTTTTGGTAATGCCCGCCTGCTTGGTGCTTTGGGCCAGGGTGCCAACGGTGCAGCGCACGGTTTTCTGCTCCGGCCAGGTGGCCTTGTACACCACGGCGGCGGGGGTGCTTGCGGTGTATGCCCCCTGCAGCAGTGCTTCCTGCACTTTATCAATTAAGCCGATGGAGAGAAAAATCACCATGGTAGCGCCGTGGCTGGCCAGGCTGGCGAGCTTTTCCTTTTCCGGCACGGGGGTGCGGCCCTCCATGCGGGTAATGATGACCGTCTGGCTGACGGCGGGCAGCGTGTACTCGGCGTTCAGCGCGGCGGCGGCACCGCAAAAGCTGGAAACACCGGGCGTATCATCGTAAGCAATGCCGTCAACTTCCAGCGCGTCCATCTGCTCCCGGATGGCCCCGTACAAACAGGGGTCCCCGGTGTGCAGCCGCACAGTGGTTTTGTGTTCGGCTTCCATTTGGCGCATCACGGCAAGCACCTGTTCCAATGTCATTTCAGCACTGTTATAAATGGCGCAGCCGGCTTTGGCCAGCCCCAGCAACGCCGGGTTGACCAGACTGCCCGCATAAATAATGCAGTCCGCCGTTTGCAGCAGCGCCGCACCGCGCCGGGTGATCAGATCCGGTGCGCCGGGGCCTGCGCCCACAAAATGTACCATACCTCATTGCTCCTTTTTCTGCCAGCTTTGCAGCAGCTGGGCAGCGGTCTCAGTCTGGCCCAGCGGCCCGGCCTGGTTGGAAAACAGCACAGCCCCCACCCGGAACGCCCCCGCCACGCGGCGGTTCAGATGCAGCTGGATGGCCTGCAATAGGCTTTCGAGCACCGGCTCCCGCAGGTTTTCGGCATCCAGAATGTCCAGGCAGGCGTCCGTTGTGGCGGCGTCCATCAGGGCGCGGCAGGTGGCTTGGCTGGCCCCGCAGAGCGCCGCATGGGTGCAGAACAGTTCAGTGCGGCAATCCGCCATGCGGGAATGGGTGTTCATAATGCCGCCCGCCAGCTTGACCAGCTTGCCGATGTGCCCCACCAGCAATACCTCTGCAAACTGCTCCGCAGCGGCCATATCCAGCGCATCCCCCATAAAGTTGGAGCACTTGACCACCGGGATGCTGCTGTATTCCGGCAGGTTTTGGGCCAGGTAGTCCAGCCCATAGTTGCCGGGGGCCAGGATCAGCCGCTTGGGGCTTTGCTCCCGCAGGGCGGCCTGGTGGATCTCCAGCTGCACGGTATCCAGGATGGCCTGCTGGCTCATGGGCTCCACAATGCCGCTGGTGCCCAGGACAGAAAGCCCGCCTTCCACCCCGATGTGGGGGTTAAAGGTGCGTTTGGCGGCTTCCTCGCCCCCCTCGATCGAGATCATTACGTCAAAGCCGCCGTCATACCCGGCTGCTTCGGCCTCCGCGTGCAGGGCATCGGTGATCATCCGGCGCGGCACATGGTTGATGGCCGCCTGCCCCACCGGCTGGTCCAGGCCGGGCTTCGTCACACGGCCCACACCGGGGCCGCCGTCAATCGTGACCTGGCCGGGGGCATCCGGCAGCAGGGTGATGTCGGCTATGACCGGCAGGCCGGTGGTAACGTCCACATCGTCCCCGCCGTCCTTGCGGATGGCGCACTGGGCGCCGGCGGCTGTTTTGCGGCAGTAGATGGGCGCAACTTCCACTACAATGCCTTTTGGGGTGCGCAGACCGACGGATTCCGGTGCTTTACCGGTCAGCAGCAGGCGGGCGGCCCCGGCAGCGCCAAGGGCGGCGCAGGTGCCGGTGGTGTAGCCGCAGCGCAGCAGTTTTTGCCCGCTGCGGATGTAATGTTCAAACCTGGGCGGCTCCTGTTTGGCGGGTCTCCGTTCGGGTTCACGCTCCGGCTGGGGGCCGTACAGTGCTTCATACTGCTCTTTGGTCAGGCGGTAGAGTGCGCGGATGTTCTCTGCGGCAAACGCGTCTTTCGGTGTCATCACGCCGGAAACGCCCTGCGGCGATACGCACACCACGGTATCCGCAATTTTTTGCGCCAGCTCCAGCTCGTGCAGGCTGACAATGACGGCCACCTGTTTTTCCTGTGCCAGCTGGCGCAGGATGGTCAGCAGCTCAATTTTGCCTTTGATGTCCAAAAATGACGTTGGTTCGTCTAGCAGGATGATTTCCGGCTGCTGGCAGACGGCGCGGGCCAGCAGAACGCGCTGGCGCTGGCCGTCGCTGATGCAGTTGAAGTCCCGCTCCGCGAGAGCGGAAGCCCCCACCAGAGCCAGTGCGTCGCGCACGGCCTGCCGGTCTGCCTCGGAGAGGAGGCCCAGCCGCCCGGTGTAGGGGATGCGCCCGGCTGCGGCAAACTCGAAGCAGGTGGTCAGCTCGGTGCGGCGGGTGTGGGGGAGCATGAGGGCGAGCCGCTGTGCGCGGGCGCTGCCGGTGTAGGCGGTCAGATCCTGTCCGTCCAGCAGCACCGCGCCGCCCAGGGGCGCCAGCTGGCCCGCCAGTGTTTTGAGCAGAGTGGATTTGCCCGCGCCGTTCGGCCCGATGAGGGTCAGGATCTGCCCCGGCCGGACGCCCAGCGCGATATGCTCGGCCAGCGGTGCTTTGCCGTAGCCGACGGCGAGGTCCTGTGCCTCGCAGGAAAATTCGTTCATCGTGCACCCTCCTGATTCCGGCGGATGAGCAGCCAGATGACCACCGGTGCGCCGAACACCGCTGTCACAGCGCTGATGGAAAGCTCGGTGGGGGCGAACAGGCTGCGGGCGATGAGGTCGCACAGCAGGCAGAACGCCGCCCCGCCCAGGCAGCAGCCCGGCAGGACGAACAGCGGCCGGGCGCTGCCCAGCAGCTGCTT
>ENA-OUQK01000462-OUQK01000462.1-human-gut-metagenome-genome-assembly--contig:-NODE-462-length-24658-cov-4.981588_pt1 | contig 24658 bp, 20 predicted proteins | sample MGYA00237954_ERZ548842 | MGnify/ENA primary metagenome ERZ548842 (study PRJEB26490, sample SAMN05194704) | human gut metagenome | biome: terrestrial biome; feature: human-associated habitat; material... | reverse complement strand
GGAATATATTATATAACCGGTGATGAATTCCCGATACAGTTATTGATTACAAAAGAATTAGATCAGGAAGAAAATTTGTGGCTTCAAAGTCTGCGGAAAGATATAAAGGATACGCAGGAAATAGAATTCTTGTTAAAGACATATGAAGAGAAGAAGCATTCAAAGTTGTATCAGGCAGCAATGGATGTGATAACACGTGCAAACTGGGCGGCAATGATGGAGGTGAAAGGAAATATGTGTGAAGCATTAAGAGAGTTGATGGAGGATGAATTTCAGGCATATGGAAAACAGGTAACAGAACAGGTGACAGAGCAAGTAACAGAACAGGTAACAGTACAAATGATAAAAAATGCATATGAAAGTATAAAAGATAAAAATAAAATTTCTCAAATTCTAAAAGTACCAGTGGATGTAGTTGAGAAAGCGTTGGAAGAATAAAGGGAAAATGAAAGGGGATGTGAAAAAACTTAAGTGAGTTTTTTCACATCCCTTTTGAGTGAGTTTATACTGTTGTGAACAGGTCGACAGACTGTCCTGTCATAACTGCCGGTGAATCTGCCAAAAGGTAGATAATTGCTTTTGCAACATCTTTTGAGCTTCCCATCGGGCAGCCGTCCTGTCCTACAGAGTGGTTGTAGACTCTCTGCCCCGGTGTGTCCACGATTCCAGGAGATACGGCATTGCATTTGATTCCGTATTCTTTGGTCTGGATAGCAGTTGTCTTGGTCATGGTTACGATACCGCCTTTTGCAACAGCGTATGCACCCATCTGAGATGCAATACGACCCATTCTTGAAGATACATTTACGATATCTCCTTTTCCTTGTTTTATCATTACAGGTACAACATTTTTAGTTACAAGGAATGGGATTCTCAAGTTTGTTTTGATGATCTGATCCCACTGTTCTTCTGACCATTCCCAGATCTTAATTGCCTGATGTTCGATATTTTTGTAGATCTCTTTTGGGTATCCGCCTGCATTGTTAACGAGAATATCAATTCTTCCGTATTTATCAACAACAGTTTTGACCATGTCGGCAACCTGTTCTCCGTCTGTAAGGTCTCTGGAAAGTGAGATTGCTGTTCCGCCGGCATCTTCGATCATTTTTACTGTTTCATCAAGATCAGACTGTGTTCTTGCTACTGTTACGACAGTGGCACCTTCAGCAGCGATAGCAAGTGCTGCGTCACGTCCGATTCCTTTTCCTGATCCTGTTACAATTGCGATTTTTCCTTCTAATTTACCCATGATATATATCCTCCAAAATTACATTCATTATTTTCTGATTACGAAGTGCCATATAAGGCCGGTTCGTAGAATTGTTGTTATTTATACAAGCCTTGCTGTTTCAGCAAAGAACTGAATGTCTGTAGCTTCGATGTAGCTGTCACCGATTTCATGAAGTAGTATGACGTTGAGATTACCGTTCAGATTCTTCTTATCTAAGGCAATCGCTTCGGTTAATGTCCCAAGAGTGAGACCGCATTCAAAAGGAAGTCCGTAGGTCTTTAAAACCTTCTGGATACGTTCTGCAGTTCCTTTTGGTGTTAATCCTTTTTCTTCGGCAATCCTGGTGATCTGATACATGCCGATGGCAACGGCTTCGCCATGACTTTCCCGCTGATAATGGAAATGTTGTTCAATGGTGTGAGCCAGTGTATGTCCGAAATTCAGTAACATACGCTCACCTGTGTCAAACTGATCATTTTCTACAACCATTCGTTTGATATCTACACAGCGTGTGATGATGGCAGGCAGTTCTTCTTTTAAATCTTCAAAAGAACTGTGTGATTCCAAGATACTAAATAAATCCGCATCTTTGATGCAGCCGTATTTGATAACTTCTCCCATACCATCGTTGATAAATCGTTCCTTCAGCGTGTTAAGTACCAGTGGATCGATCAGCACCAGTGAAGGCTGATAGAATGCGCCGACCAGATTCTTGCCTTCCGGAAGGTCTACTGCGACTTTTCCACCGACAGAAGAATCAACCTGCGCCAACAGTGAAGTTGGGATCTGTACCAGTCTTACACCTCTTAGATAACTGGAAGCGGCAAATCCTGCAAGATCACCGATGACACCGCCGCCAAGAGCGATGACCAGATCACTACGGGAAATCTTTGCCTCCAGCATTGCCTTGTAGACAGTCGGAAGTGTCTGGAAATCCTTGGTTGATTCACCGTGAGGAAGTACCAGATGGTGGCATTCGTAAGTGGAGTCCAATGTATGGATCAGCCGGTCACCATATAACGGAAATACATTGTCATCGGAAATGATCATAATGCGTTTTCCGTGGTAGATCTTTCGGATGTAATCTCCGGCCTGGGATAATATGTTGTTTTCAATATAGATAGGATAACTGTCTTTTCCCAGATTAACTGTAAGTTTCATAATATATACTCCTGTAAGGTTTTTGTCTGAACCGCCATGCGTTCGTAAGGAACTGCCAGTGGCAGGTTATCTGCATTAGATCGTCTTGCCGACAACACCTGCAATCTGTGAAACCTTTTTGATCAATTCGTCGTATTTCTTAGGTTTTAATGACTGAGCTCCGTCGCAGAGTGCGGATTCCGGATCATTGTGTACTTCTATCATCAGTCCGTCGGCTCCTGCTGCTACAGCGGCCATTGCCATAGAATCTACTAACCACCATTTGCCGCCCGCATGACTTGGGTCAACGATGATCGGAAGATGTGTCAGTTTACGAAGTACCGGGATACTCTGAAGATCCAGAGTATTTCTTGTATAGCTTTCGAAAGTACGGATTCCACGTTCGCAGAGGATGACATTTTCATTACCGGATGCCATGATGTATTCTGCTGACATGATCCATTCTTCGTAAGTTGCGTTCAGACCTCTCTTTAAAAGGATTGGACGGTCAAGTTGTCCTAATTCTTTTAACAGATCGAAGTTCTGCATGTTACGTGCACCGATCTGGATAAGATCTACTTTCTCGTTAAAGATATCGAGGTATTTGTCTGACATCAGTTCGGTTACGATCGGAAGTCCTGTTGCTTCTTTTACAGATGTTAAGATGTCGAGTCCTTCCAGTCCGAGTCCCTGGAATGAATAAGGACTTGTTCTTGGCTTGAATGCACCTCCGCGGAGTAAGTTGGCTCCAGAAGCTTTTGCAGCCTGGGCGATTTCAAGTACCTGTTCGTAAGATTCTACGGAACAAGGACCGGCGATCATTGCCAGGTTGTCGCCGCCAACTTTTACACCGGATACATCGATGATGGAATCTTCCGGATGGAATGCACGGTTAGCTAATTTGTACGGTTCCTGTACATGCATAACTTTATCGACTGCAGAATCAATTTCGAATAATTTGGAATCGACTTTGGCTGTGTCACCGATACAACCGATAACTGTCATCTCTTCGCCCTGTACAACGTGTGTGTTAAGTCCTCTCTTTTTGACCATGTTCTCGACACGAGAAACATCATCTTTTGTAGTGCGTGGTTTTAATACGATAATCATAATAAATATCCTCCAACATGTATGATAATTGTGCCTGTGTGATATTTCTTTTCCCGTGTGAGTCTAGTATAGTCGCACTGTAAAATATTCGCACTGCAAAACTTTAATTACTTAAAGCGTAAAACTAATGATATATTAACGCAATGGGATTTGATTGTCAACACTTTTATTCGATAAATTCTTTCATTTTTAAAAAAGTGTGTTAGACTAAAATTGTATAGTAAAAAAGGAGTGGGAAAATGGTAAGTGTTTGGGCAGCAGATATTACACCATTATTAATAGAAGAGACGTATCAGGCATATTATGATAAAGTGCCTGAGTGGAGAAAAGATAAAGCGGATAAACTTAAAAATGTGGATGACAAAGCAAGGAGTGTCGGTGCCTGGATATTGTGGGAAAAGATGAAGAAGGCTCTGAGACTTCCGGAATCGGCAGTTTTCAATCTGTCACATTCGGGAAAATATGTATTGTGTGCCTGTAGTGACCGTGAAGATGTTCAGACAGGCTGTGATGTGGAGATGAAGGGAAAGCTGCGGATGCCGGTGGCAGAACGGTATTTTTGCCGGGAAGAATGTGAGATCATCCGCAATGGGAAGGATGAAAAAGAACAGGCGGAGTGGTTTTACCGCTTCTGGGTATTAAAAGAAAGCTTTATGAAAGCAACCAGAAGAGGAATGGGCCTGGACATGCGCACATATGAATTTGCCTGGGGACAGGACGGCATACCATATCTGAAAAAGCAGCCTGAGGAATATCCGGAGAAATATCTGTGCAGGGAGTACGAACTGGAGCAGGGGGACGCAAGGGTCGCGGTAATTACGACAGATAATGAGATCGAGGGGAGATTACACGAAGTCAGACTTGCTTAATAAAGGGGTGTATGAACATGAAACAGTTAATGACAAAATGGGCAGACAATATAAATGAAAAGAATGTACTAGGGGAGTACCCAAGACCGCTCATGCGCAGAAAAAGCTATGTAAATCTGAACGGAATATGGAAATATGCAATAAGAGAAACAAAAGGATTTCCAAAGAAAATGGATGGGGATATCCTGGTTCCGTTTTCGCCGGAAGCTGTATTGTCGGGGGTAAACAGACAGTTAAAACCAGAAGAATATCTATGGTATAAGAGAAGGCTTCCGGATGAAGTAAAGCCGGAGAAGGGAAGCAGATGGATCCTTCATTTTGGAGCGGTAGATCAGTGTGCGGTCGTATATATAAATGGAAAGAAACAGGGAAAGCATGTGGGAGGCTATCTTCCATTTTCATATGATATTACGGAAGCATTAAAAGAAGAAAAGAATCTGTTGACCGTAAAAGTAAGAGATTATTCGGAGACTTGTTATTATAGCAGAGGAAAACAGAAACTTAAAAACGGTGGGATGTTCTATACGGCACAGAGTGGAATCTGGCAGACCGTATGGATTGAAAAAGTTCCAGAGTGTTATATCGGACATCTTAAGATCACACCTCTTTATGACCAGTCTTCTATAATGATCCAGATGGAAGAAGAACATGGCATAAAAGATATTGATTACGAAGTTACGATAACGGCAAGAAAGATGTGGCCGGTGAAAGCATCCGGAAAGACGGGAAAGCCGTGTGTGATCATGATACCACATATGAGAAGCTGGAGTCCGGAAGATCCATTTCTGTATGATCTTCATGTGAGGATGGGAGAGGATTCGGTAGAAAGTTACTTTGCCATGCGTAAGGTAGAAGTTAAAAATGACAAAGAGGGAATACCGAGGATATTTTTGAACAATGAGCCGTATTTTGAAAAGGGAGTACTGGATCAGGGATATTGGCCGGATGGTCTATACACACCGCCGTGTGATGAAGCGATGATCTATGATATCCAGAAGATGAAGGACCTGGGGTTCAATATGATCCGCAAGCATATTAAGATAGAACCGCAGAGATGGTATTATCACTGCGACCGTATCGGTATGCTGGTCTGGCAGGATATGGTGAACGGAGGACGGGATTATAAGAGCTGGTATGTAACGTATATGGCGACGGCCATGGAGGGAATGCATATCCGGGCAAAAGATACCAGGATTCATCTGATGGGACGTCAGGATCCGGCCGGGCAGAGACAGTTTGAAAAAGAGATGAAGGAGACGGTTCGATTGCTTTATAATCATCCATCCATTGTTACATGGGTTATTTTTAATGAAGGATGGGGACAGTTTCAGACGAAGAAGATGACAGATATAGTAAGGGCAGAAGATCCTTACAGGCTGACAGATTCTGCGAGTGGCTGGTTTGATCAGGGGTGCGGGGATATACGAAGCATCCATGATTATTTCTTCCCTTTGCATGTAACACCGGAAAAGAGGGTAACGGCACTTACTGAGTTTGGCGGGTATTCGCTGCAGATCCCGAAGCATAGTATGTACGAGAAAAAGGTCTACGGTTATAAAAAGTTCAAGAGAAAAAGAGAACTTACGGCGGGCTATGAGAAATTGATAAAAAAGCTCATTATTCCGAATATCAGCCGTGGATTAAGTGCAACTGTTTACACACAATTATCGGATATAGAAGAAGAGGTAAATGGAATTCTTTCTTATGACAGAAAAATAGTAAAAATCGATGAAAATGTGGTGAGGGAATGGAACGAAAAACTTCATTTTTAACCGGAAATTCAGGGAAAATTGATGAGTTGCGTAGTTGACGTGATTTCGGTGATTTGTTAGAATATAAAAGGGAAAAATAAAGATTTATCAAGATAGAAAAATGTTTACAAAACCATAAAAAAGCACACGAGGAGAGTATGGGAGAGTAAGAATAATAAGGAGGAAAAGAATGTTGGAATTAACGTTTGGAGAACAGGTCAAGATCATTCTGAGCCGTAAAGGGATGACGATCAAAGAACTTGCAGAGAAGATAGAAAAACAGACAGGAAAGAAGATGTCGCGTCAGAATCTGACCCAGCGTCTTGGCAGAGATAATTTCCAGGAGCAGGATATGCGAATGATCGCAAAGATTCTTGATTGTCCGTTTTATCTGGATATATTAGAAGAACATGAGGAGCATGAAGAGAAGCCTTCAAAGGCCCAGAAAATTACAGAGCCTGAAAAGAAGAAAACACCTGCCAAAGCAGAAGAAAGAGATATTACGATAGGTGAGCTTGTAGATATTCATAAAGAATTAGATGCAATAGAAAAGAAGAAAAAGAAGAAGTCTAAAAAGGTTGTAGAGCCAGATCCAGAATATGTTCAGGAAACAATATTTGATTTTGTAAGAGAGAAAGAAGCGACAGCAGAACCTGCCACAGAAATAGAAGAGCAGGAAGAAGAGATACAGGAGCCGGTGGAAGAAACCGGAAGTTCGGAAGCTGTGACACTGGAAGCAGAAGAGTCGGTGACTGTAAGTGAAGAAGAACCTGCAGCGGGTGTAGAGGAGCATGCTGAGAAACCTGTATATGAAGACGAGCCGGTGTATGAGTCAAAACCTGAATATGCAGAAGAACCAGTGTATGAGTCAGAATCGGAATATGCAGAAGAACCAGTATATGAAGCAGAGCCAGAATATGCAGAAGAACCGGTGTATGAAGCAGAGCCAGAATACGCAGAAGAACCGGTGTATGAAGCAGAGCCAGAATACGCAGAAGAATCGGCGTATGAAGCAGAGCCAGAGTATGCAGAAGAACTAGTGTATGAAGCAGAGCCAGAATATGCAGAAGAACCAGCCTATGAAAGTGAGCTGGAATATGCAGAGGAGCCGGCTTATGAGTCGGAACCGAAATATACAGAGGAGTCAGCTCATGAGTCAGAACCGGAAGTAGAAGAGACAGAGGAACCGGAAAAACCGGAGCCGAAGAAAGTTGAACCGGAGAAGAAAGCGCATGGATGGAGAGCGCTCTTCGGAATACGTAAAAAGCATGAAGAAGAATCAGCGCATGAAGAACCGGCAAAAGAAGAAAAGCCGGAAATCCAGTATCATGAGTTTGATTATTCGGGAGATGGTGAGTCAGAGAAACTTGCAGAAGAATTTATGCCGGAGGAACCGGAACAGGAGGAAACATATGCAGCAGCTGATGAGACCTCCGGTTATGAGAATAACGGATATCAGAGCCGGTATGCGCAGGAAAATGAAGAAGACTTATTCACATCTGATGAAGAGGATCTCAGTAAAGGTGAACTTAATCCTTACACAGGACATGAATATGAATCAAACAGCGTAAGAATGCATCCGAAGAGAATCGGCTATGTACAGGTATATGACAGAGGAAAACATCAGTGGACAGATATGACGGAGTGGGCATTCCTTGGATATCAGGAACGTAAAAAGGCACTTCTCGGAAAAGATTATGAGCCGCCGATCTATCTGGATTAGTGTTGAATGAACATAGAAAGAAAATGTTATGAATAAGGTGTTCAGCCGGATCTCCGGCTGGACACTTTTTGTACAAGGGGATGCAAGAGAAGCTGCCGCCTACAGGAACTTCCGGTGGCAAATTTTGTAGATTAAAATATGAAGGAGGAGCAGAAAATGGAATGGACAAGGCTTTTATCAACAAAACGTCAAAGACAGAACAGATACAAGAGTCAAAAATATGGTGATGCAGACCTTAGAAGTGAATTCGAAAAAGATTATCACAGAATCATCGGCAGTGCGTCATTTAGGAGACTTCAGGATAAGACACAGGTATTTCCACTGGATAAAAGTGATTTTATCCGTACGAGACTGACCCATTCCATGGAAGTCTCTTCGCTGGCAAAATCTCTGGGTCAGAATATAGGAGAAAGCATATTGGTACACAAGAAAGATTCCAGTTTCACTGTACAGATGAAAGAGGATATCTGCAATATTCTTCAGTGTGCAGGACTGATTCATGATATCGGCAATCCACCGTTTGGTCATTATGGAGAAGCGGCGATCAGGGAATGGTTTGAAAGAAATCTTCCGCTTCTGACATATCATGGAACGTCACTTGAGGAGTTGCTCGAACCTCAGATGAGGGAGGATTTTTATCATTTTGAAGGAAATGCACAGGCACTTAGGCTGGTCAGCAAATTACATTTTCTGGTAGATGAAAATGGAATGAATCTGACGTATGCGCTTTTGAATACAATTATAAAATATCCGGTAGCATCTACAAAGATCCATCCGGAATCAGGAGATATCAGAGAGAAGAAGATGGGCTATTATTATGCAGACCGGGAACTGTTCGAGGATATTGTATCAGAGACGGGTGCGGGAAATCACAGACATCCACTTACCTTTATACTTGAGGCAGCAGATGATATTGCATATAAGACTGCAGATATTGAAGATGCATTTGTAAAAAGATTTCTTACATATCATAGTCTCAGAGATGAACTCAGAAAACTACAGAACAGGGAGAAAAAGTATGCAGACCCAGAAGAGAAAGATCAGAACTGGTTCTGCCCGGCAGATAAACTGGTAGAATTATACGACCGTGCAAAGAAGAACGGGGTAGATGATCCCGGTGATTATGCAGTGAAGAACTGGATCGTAAAAGCACAGGGATTTTTGATTGGCTGCGCAACTTCCGGATTTACTTCTCATTATGAAGAGATTATGGAAGGCACGTATAAAAAAGATCTGTTTGCAGGTACTTTGGCTGAAGGATTGGTAAAACTGCTTGGAGAGATAGCGTGCAAATGTGTATTTAAAACAGAGACGATCTATCGTATGGAAGTGAAAGAGGCGGTGATGCTGGATAATCTGCTGGACAGGTTTGTCGGTGCAGCAATAAAATATGATGATCCAACGCAGAAACTGAACTCAATAGAAGAAAGACTGATTTCATTTATTTCCAATAATTATAAAAAAGCATATCGTTATCATGCAGAAGAAAAATCAGAGGTTTATCGTCTTTATCTGAGACTTCTGCTAGTTACGGATTATATCTGTGGTATGACAGACAGCTATGCGAAGAGGCTGTATCAGGAATTGAATGCGATTATGGCATAAAAGAAAATATTTCAGAATAGATTGTGATAAATAGTCGGAAACAGGAGAGGATATTTTGAGACGGTTTATTCGATATCTGTATGAATACGAACAAGAGAAAAAGATGCGGAATGTAGGCTTCGTAAAAGTAGAACAGGATGTGGATCAGTGCGTGATCCATGTGCACGGAAAAGGATTCCGGATGGAAGAAAATGCGCAGGGACTTAGGGTGTATCTGTTCTGGAATACAGAAGATAAATGTATTGGAATCCCGCAGGGAGTGACAGAGGTTCCCGGCCCGGCGGTGAACTGGCAGCTATGCTATACACCGGAGGATGTCGGTAAGAAAGAAAATTATGATCTTGTCAACGGAATTATATTAAAGGACGTAAATGGACACTGGTATGCGGCAGTCTGGAATGACGATGTAGTAAACGTCTGCAGGATGGAAATGTGGAAGATGGAAGAAGATTCCGTGCAGGGTGAAGAAACTGAATGTAAGAAGGGATTAGCGCAGGGCGAAGAAACTGAATGTAAGAAGGAATTAGCGCAGGACGAAGAATCGGAATGTAAGAAGGAAACCTTGCAGGATGAAGAATCAGAGAGTGGAAAACTTGAAGATGATTTGGAAAAAGAGGCCTGCCTGGGGGGTAAAGTCCGCAAGATCCAGCGTAAAGATATGGTGTGTCTTCCGAGGTGTGAATGGAGACATGCAAATAATAGTTTTTTGATCCACGGGTATTATAATTATCACCATCTGATATTGACAGTCCGTGATGACCGGTTAAAATTAGGAGTACCGGGAGTGTATCATCCGCAGGAAGAAAAAGCCGCAGAAAGCTTTGGATTTCCGGAATTCATTCCTGCAGAAGAGCTGGATCTTAAACTTACAGATGAAGAGAAGAATGACAGAGAGAAGTTCGGATACTGGTGCAGGGATATAAGAGGATCACATGACTGTGTAGAATCACAGAAGAGATAGAAAACAGGAAAATAGACGGAGAATGAATATGCAAAGCACAGATGAAAAATATATGAAAGAAGCGATCAAACAGGCAAAGAAAGCATATGCGATCGGTGAGGTGCCGATCGGATGTGTGATCGTATATCAGGATAAGATCATTGGGAGAGGATATAACCGCAGAACAATTGATAATAATACCCTGGCGCATGCAGAACTGATCGCGATCAAAAAAGCAAGCAAGAAGATGAATGACTGGAGACTGGAGGATTGTACGATGTATGTAACTCTGGAACCATGCCAGATGTGTTCCGGTGCGATCGTACAGTCCCGGATGACACGGGTAGTAGTCGGATGTATGAATCCGAAAGCCGGCTGTGCAGGCTCTATCTTAAATCTTCTGGATATGCCGGAATTTAACCATCAGGTGGAATTGACGACAGGAGTCATGGAAGAAGAATGCAGCCAGATGATGAAATCATTTTTTAAAGAATTGAGAGAAGCAAGGAAGAAGAAAAAGCAGCTGGAAAAAGAACAGATCGGGGAAATATAAAAGACAGGTGATCATATGAATGAAAAGACAGTAGGAATGCTTGCAAAGTTTACAGGTGTGTCTGTACATACAATAAAATATTATGAGAAGATTGGTCTTCTGAGTTCTACGAGAAGAGAACATTCGAATTACAGGTCTTACGATATAAGGGCATGTACGGATATTTACGAATGTATGAAGTATAAGAATCTTGGGTTCGCATTGAAAGAGGTCGGGAATCTGATAAAGGAAGCAGATTCAGAAGCGATAGATAATCTGTTGAAAAAAAGATTAGAGGAAATAGATGCTTCACTGTCAGAATTGCAGGAATTAAAAAAACGTGTGACGGATTATCTTGCAGAGACGGAAGAGATAGAAAAGAAACAGGGAAACTGGTATATAGAAGAAATGCCGGATTTCTGGATCAGATTTCAGACGAATAACCTGGAATATGGCAAAAATGCACAACTTGAATCGGACGGGATTAATTTCATGGATTATGCACCGGAAAGCAAATCGGTACTTAAGATAAGCAGAGAAAGTCTGAATGGAACGGAAAACCAGTTCTCCTGGGGACAGGCAGTACGGGCAGAGTATATAGAAGATATCGAAAAAAATGAAAATGTCTGGAGCAGGCAAAAAGGATATACCAGGATAAAAGGCGGAAGAGCATTTGTCCTGTATCTGAAAATTACCGGACCGTATGCATCGGAAGGAGTGCTGCAGAAGAAAATCCGAAAGATATACCGAAAGTTTCAACAAGATGCAAAGATACCGGGAGATGCTTACTGTGTAAGGATTAAGATCACACATGATGAAGAAGGAAATGATTGGAATTATTTGAAAATATATATATTACTGAAACCTGAGAGTTAATCTCAGGTTTTTGCACTTTAGTGAGGTAAAATGCCATTGAAGAGGTGAAATTAGAAAGAAAAGAATAGAAAAAATTAATAGAAAATGATTAAAAAGACTGAAAATTATAAAATGTATTAATAAGAGTACACTTGACCTGATACCTGTATCCAGTTATAAAATTAACAATATAGAAAAACGGGTCAGGAGGAAACGGATAATGACAAGTGAAGAAATCAAAAATATGAGTTTTGAAGATTTCCGGACACAGATTGAGGGGATGGAAGAGGTTCAGAAACTCACAGCAGACGGAACGGAGAGATATGGTATATATAAGCATGATGTATGCTATGTAAACAGAGACGGGATTGAGCGTACGCTCCAGATGATCGTACCAGAGACGAATGCCAAAGCACCAAAGATATATCCGGCAATTTTGTATGTTCAGGGATCGGCATGGAGAAAACAGGACAACTATAAACGGCTTGGAGCAATGGCAGATCTTGCAAGACGTGGATTTGTGACAGCGATTCTTCAATACAGAGAAAGCGATCTTGCTACATTTCCTGCTCCTGTAGAAGATGCAAAGACAGGTGTACGTTTCTTAAGAAAACATGCAGAGGAATATCGTATTGATCCGTCCCAGGTCTTTATAATGGGAGATTCAAGCGGCGGCAATACAGCGTTTATTGCGGGGGTTACGGCAGATCAGGAGCTGATGGACACAGATGTATATGGAGAATATTCCTGCAAGGTAAATGCAATCGTAGATTTCTACGGAGTTACATGCGTACAGATAAAAGAAGATTTCCCAACTACATTGAACCAGGGAGAACCGGACAGTCCGGAAGGAATGCTGATCGGTAAGAAGAATGTATATGAATATCCGGAACTTTCCAATGCAGTTACCTGTATGAATTATGTAAAAAAAGAGACAGAGATACCACCGGTCCTGATGATGCACGGACTTGCCGATGATCTGGTAGCACCGGAGCAGAGTATCCGCCTGTATAAGAAATTAAGAGAAGAAGACAAAGAAGTAGAATTCTATCTGGTAGAGAATGCAAAACACGGAGATCCGGCATTCTGGACAGAGAAGAATATGGATATTGTGGAAAAATTCCTGAAAGCACACATGAATTAAGGAGGTGCAGACTATGAATGCTACTGTAATGGCCATTATTCTGGTATTGATCGTTGTGGCAACGGTTGTCACGAAGAAAGTACCATTTAACTTTGTATTATTTATTGTACCGATCATTTGCTCGTTACTTTTGGGCTTTAGCTTACAGGAGACAAGTGACTTTGTACTGGAGCAGTTCAGTTCGATCATGAAATCTGCGGGATTCATGTTATTGTTTGCATTTCTGTATTTTCAGATGCTTACAGAAGCAGGAGTATTTGATACTATCGTATCAGCAGTGACGAACAAGCTTGGCGATAAGATGAATGTCATCGTAATTATGATCCTGACATCCGTAATTGCAGCATTTGCAATTCTGACAGGAAACTTTACACCGGCGTACCTGATCACATTCCCGATCCTGGTACCACTTTATAAGAAATATGATTTTGACCGTGAGGCAGCATTTATCATAGCACAGACTGCAATGTCTGCGATGTGCTTCATTCCGTGGGGGATTGGAATGGCATATACGTCATCTTCTGCAGGATTATCTGCCAATGAACTGTCAAAGGCATCGGTTCCATGGGCATTATGTTTTATCCCGGCCATCGTTCTGCAGTGGGTATACTTTGGGATCAAGCATAAGAAACGTGTGGGAACATTTGGCGTAGTTGTAGAAAATGTAGAAGAGGAGACAAAAGAAGTAGAAGAGAATCCATACAGACGGCCAAAGCTTTTCTGGATTAATTTTATCTTATTCATTGTATTCATGGTCGGTCTTGGTGTATTCAGTCTGCCTCCATATCTGGTATTTATGGTAGCAACGGTCGTAACGGCAATGATCAACTATCCAAAGAATTTTGGTGAGATATTTGGTAAAGTCGGACCGATGTATCTGAACATTATCGTAATGCTGCTTGCAATCTCTGTATATCAGGCAGTATTCAATAATACGGGAATGGTAGGAGCTATCTCAGACGGACTGATTAAGATCTGTCCGAAGTTCATGCTGGAATATATACATATCATCTTACTGCTGTTATGTGTGATTATCATTTACTTTATTCCATTCCAGATCTTTAATGCAATGTATCCGGTGTTCATCTCTATCGGGGCAGGATTTGGAATTCCGGCAGTGACGATCATTGCACCGTTCGTATGTAACCTGTCACTGGCAACGAGTTCAACACCGACAAACTCATCAACTTATCTTGGATGTGCATTGACAGAGACAGATGTACAGCACTTCTGTAAGAAGGCAGTTCCGGTACAGACAGTAACAAATGCAATTGTGATATTGCTGGCGTTAATATTTGGCATAGTATAAAAAACGGAGACAGAGGAATTTTGGAAATTCTTCTGTCTCTATTTTTATAGAAAACCGGCCATGGCAGGTTCTGTATATAAAAAATACCCACATGCGAAAAATCACAGTGGATAAGATGAATACTATATTATTATTTATGTGCATTGCGCTTCGAACGAGCCTTCACAGACGTTACCTTGGTAGTTAACTCAGCCCAGGCACCCTTACGGCACCCGAGAGGTTCCACTTAGTGCTGCTTCATTCCTGACCTGACACGGTTCATGGAGTCCCGTCGCGTAAGACCCAAACATCAACGTCACTTTCCAAGGGCAGCTCTGCAAAAACAAGCCCTCTGCGCAATATCACCCCTGCTATAGCGGATTGCAGGTGCAAGGTACCGCTAACACCCCGGCTGCACAGCTCAATATTTTAACGTGTTCCGGGCAAAAAGTCAATGGAAATGTTGTAAAAAAGGCGATACCAATTTATAATACCTAGATATATGAGAATTTATCTGATCGGGTGTATGCCTGAAGGGAAAAATTCTGATCTGGAGGAAAGAATAATGAAGATATTACTGGCAGCAGTCAATGCAAAATATATACATTCCAATCTGGCGGTCTACAGCCTGAAAGCCTATGCCGAGGATCCGGCGGTGGAGATCGGAGAATATACGATCAACCAGCAAAAGGACGATATCCTGATGGACATCTATAAGAGACAACCGGATATTCTCTGCCTTTCCTGCTATATCTGGAATTTGGACTATATAGAAGAAATTGTGCTGGAAATCGGAAAGCTGCGTCCGGATATGCCAATCTGGCTTGGCGGGCCGGAGGTTTCCTATGATGCAAAAGAAGTATTAAGACGGCTTCCATGTGTCAAAGGAGTGATGAAAGGCGAAGGAGAGAAAACTTTCAAAGAAATCTGCCGGATATACCGAAATGAATTCGAAAAAAGAGAAAATGTATGTGGATATCAGGATAAAAATGTGGATAATTCCTGGAAGAAATCGGAGAGTGTGGATAACCAGTTAAAGGGTGTGGACGGAATCACTTTCCGGGAAGAAAAAGAGAAAATTATCGACAATCCGTGGCGTCCGATCATGGATCTGAGCGAAGTCCCATTTGTCTACGATCATATGGAAGATTTTGAACACAAGATCATTTACTACGAGACAAGCAGAGGATGCCCGTTCTCCTGCAGCTATTGTCTGTCATCGGTGGACAAGCGTCTGCGTTTCAGGGATATAGAACTGGTGAAGAAGGAGCTGCAGTTTTTCCTTGACCACAAAGTACCGCAGGTGAAATTTGTTGACCGTACATTCAACTGCAAACACGACCACAGCATTGCTATCTGGAAATATATCATGGAGCATGATAATGGCATTACGAACTTCCACTTTGAGATTGCCGCGGATATTCTGAATGAAGAAGAACTGGAACTTCTGGAACAGATGCGCCCGGGACTGGTACAGCTTGAGATCGGTGTACAGTCAACAAATCCGAAGACGATCAAAGAGATCCACAGAGTTATGGACTTTGAAAAAGTATCTAAAATCGTGAGAAGAATTCAGAATAAGGGAAATGTGCACGAACATCTGGATCTGATCGCCGGCCTTCCGTACGAAGATGTGGAAAGCTTCGCACATTCCTTTGATGATGTCTATGCATTAAAACCGGAGCAGCTCCAGCTGGGATTCCTGAAAGTGCTTAAGGGATCCTTTATGCAGGAGCATCAGGAAGAGTACGGCATTGTCCATAAAGCGCACCCACCGTATGAAGTACTGTATACAAAATGGATTTCCTATGAAGATGTGCTGCGCCTGAAAGGGATTGAGGAGATGGTGGAGGTCTACTATAACAGCCGTCAGTTTACGAATACGATGGAAGAACTGGAAAAGGAATACGATTCTGCATTCACCATGTATGACCGGCTTGCATCTTATTACGAAGACAATGGTTATAACGCCGTTCAACACAAGCGGAGTGCCAGATATGAGATACTGCTGAATTATATACGGCTTCATCATAAAGAAAAAGAAGATCTGTTCCGGGAAGTGCTCACATATGATTATTATCTTCGTGAAAATGCGAAGAGCCGTCCGGAATTCGCCGGGGATTATCTGCTGGAAAAGAATGTGGCGAGAGCATTTTATGAAAAAGAAGAAGAGACACATATGTACCTTCCGGATTATGGAAAATACGACAGAAATCAGATGCGTAAAATGACGCATTTAGAATATTTTAAATTGGCAGATACCTATATCCTGTTCGATTATCAGAACAGAAACCCGCTGAATCAGGAAGCCAGGGTCTGTAAAGTGAGAATAAAATAAGTATTAATATAAAAGGAAATAGAATTATGAAAAAAAGAACGGGAGAGATCCTGGAACTTCTGGATGAAAAATACGGAACAGAATTTATCTGTTATCTGAATTATGAAACTCCGTGGCAGCTTCTGATCGCTACGATGTTAAGTGCGCAGTGTACCGATGCAAGAGTCAATATTGTAACAAAAGATCTGTTCCGGAAGTACCCGTCTGTCGAAGCATTTGCGGATGCAGACCTGAAAGAATTAGAACAGGATATCAAACCAACGGGATTCTATCATAATAAAGCGAAGAATATCATAGCCTGTATGAAAGACATCCGGGATAAATATAACGGAGAAGTCCCATCAGAACTTGAAGACCTTTTAAGTCTGGCGGGAGTAGGCAGAAAGACAGCCAATGTGATCCGCGGAAATATCTATCACGTGCCGAGTGTGGTCGTGGATACACATGTAAAGCGCATATCCAATCGGCTCGGACTTACGAAGAATCAGGATCCGGACAAGATCGAACAGGATTTGATGAAGGAACTGCCAGAGGATCACTGGATTCTCTGGAATATTCATATCATTACATTCGGACGTACGATCTGCAGTGCAAGGAGTCCGAAATGTGAGGATTGTTTCTTGCAAAAATATTGTAAAGAGTATAAAATGTAGAGAAATACGTTACTGTTTACGTAAAAACTGATAATCGGTAACGGGAATAGAATTAAAGAAGGTAGAAGAATGAATTTTAACAATAAAAGAACAAGAAGAATTGTATCAATTGTTGTACTTATTGTTATCATTGCCATGGTGGCAACGATGATCATTCCGTATCTTGTATAAGCATCTTATATAAAGAAAAGTGTGCTGCCATCGTGCAGACATAGTAAGAATGTACGGAATGCTGGGAATGAAGAGAATAAAAGATAAAAGGGGAACGTAACAAGCATGAAGTTAGAGACACAGACAGAACAGCTTATAAGTGAAACAGTTACCGTCTACGGATTATCACCGCAGATCGGTGTACACGCACTTGCACAGACTGCAAATGCACTGGCAGCGCAGGGTACAGTGTTTTCTGTCTGCCCGGATATAACAGAAGACGAGGAAACAGACACAGATATAAAGAACGAGGATATGCAGGATACGCACGAAACATCTGCAAGCGTCAGTGTACAGATTGCCTATCCGGAATATGTGTTCAAATCCAGAATCCACAAGATCGAAAAACTTCTGAAAAAAGCATGTAAAAAATATAACATAAACCTTGTTGCGGTACAGGCATCCGCCAATCCGGCAGTTCAGGTGATCGCAGTGACTGTTACGGGAATTGCAAAGGCACCGAAGGAAGAAGCCTGGAACCGGGAAACCGCACGAGCCTGCAGGGACATCGTGTTCGTGGGTCATGCGGGAATGGATGGCATGCTCAGGATCACAGAAGAAAAAGAACAGGAACTTAAGACTCGTTTTGCGCCGGTTTTCATGAAGCAGATAAAGTCATACGGACAGCAGATATTTGCTCCAAAAGAAATCGAAGCCGCAAAAGCCGGGGGCGCATTTGTCGTACGTCAGGTCGCAGATGGCGGAATCTTGGCAGCACTGTGGAATCTTGCCCTGGAACTTAATCAGGGACTGGATATTGATATGAAGAAGATCAGCATTTTACAGGAAACGATCGAGGTATGCGAACATTTTCGACTGAATCCGTATCAGATGATATCCACAGGAAGTTTTCTGGCTGTGACTGACAATGGGGAAGTACTGGCAGATGCGCTGAACAATCAGGGGATTACAGCAGCAGTAATCGGACATACAACAGACAACAACGATAAGATCTTAAGAAATGGAGAAGAGATGCGTTATATCGACCGTCCGGCTCCGGATGAGATCTTGAAGCTTTACAGCGGAGGTATGAATGATGGAAGAATTAAGAAAGCAGATACTCCTGTATCTGGAGAAGCATAGCAGGGTAGACCTCGGAGAACTGGCAGTTCTTCTTGGAACCGATGAAGTAACCGTAGCAAATGAGATTTCAGCCATGGAAAGAGCAAAGATCATCTGTGGGTATCATACACTGATCGACTGGGATAAGACAGGAACCGAGTATGTCAATGCACTGATCGAAGTAAAAGTAACACCACAGCGTGACACAGGATTTGACAAGACCGCAGAACGGATCTGTAATTATCCGGAAGTATCGGCTGTATATCTGATCTCCGGTGATTTTGACATGATGGTGCTGATTGAAGGCAAGACATTACAGGAAGTGTCAAAGTTCGTATCAAGTAAATTATCACCGATCGAAGATGTCACAGGAACCAGTACACAGTTCGTATTAAAGAAATATAAAGACCATGGAACAATCATGTTCGGACAGAAAAAACCAGAAAGGATGCTTATAACACCATGATGAGAAATCCATTATCTAAGAAAATCACAGGCATCGAACCATCTGGAATCCGTAAATTCTTTGACCTGGTAAGTGAGATGCCGGACGCAATATCCCTTGGTGTAGGAGAACCTGATTTTGACACACCATGGAGAATCAGAGAGGAAGGTATCTACACCCTGGAACAGGGCAAGACTTTCTATACATCGAATGCAGGTCTTAAAGATCTGAAGATCGAGATCAGCAAATATCTGGAACGTAAGATACATGTAGAATATGACCCGGATCATGAGATCATGGTGACGGTCGGAGGAAGTGAAGGAATCGATGTGGCACTGCGTGCAATGCTGGATCAGGGAGATGAAGTCCTGATCCCGCAGCCAAGTTATGTGTCTTATGTGCCTTGTACGATTCTGGCAGACGGTAACCCGGTTGTGATTCCGCTTCAGCAGAAAAATGAATTCAAGCTGACGGCAGAAGAACTGGAAGCAGCGATCACACCGAAGACAAAGATGCTGGTAATGCCGTTCCCAAATAACCCGACCGGATCGATCATGACAAAAGAAGATCTGGAGCCGATCGCCGAAGTTGTGAAGAGACATGATCTGTATGTACTTTCGGATGAGATTTACTCCGAACTTACATATAAGACAGAGCATGTGTCCATTTCATCCCTTCCGGGAATGAAGGAAAGAACACTGGTGATCAACGGATTCTCCAAAGGATTTGCCATGACCGGATGGAGACTTGGCTATATCTGCGGACCATCTGTGATCATAGAACAGATGCTGAAGATCCATCAGTTTGCAATCATGTGTGCGCCGACCAACAGCCAGTATGCAGCCATCGAGGGCTTACGCCACTGCGAAGATGAAGTACAGCAGATGAGAAATGCATACAACCAGAGACGAAGATATCTGGTCAATGAATTTGCAAAGATGAAGTTAGAATGCTTCGAGCCGTTTGGTGCATTCTATATCTTCCCAAGTATCAAAGAATTTGGTATGACTTCTGAAGAATTCGCAATGCGGTTCCTGGAAGAGGAAAAGGTTGCGGTCGTACCGGGAAGTGCGTTTGGTGAGAGCGGGGAAGGTTTCCTGCGTGTATCGTATGCGTACTCACTGGAAGATCTGAAAGAAGCGATCGGAAGACTCAGTCGGTTTGTTGAGAGATTGAGAAGCCAGAAGTAAGGTTGACGGAAGCTGATTTGAAGAGAATTTAAAAGAAATAATAGAAATAGAAAAGCCGTCAGGGAATGTTAATGTATGAATTAGAATTATATTCCCTGACGGCTTTTGTTATTGCTATGCAGCTTCTGCAGATATCAGAAAATACAGGATGAATTGTATAATCCGGAATTTACTCTTACATTTTTGGAAAAAATCTTGACTTGGAGCGAACTCCAAGTGCTATAGTAATGAACGGAAAGGTGGTGTCTGGATTGACGATAAAAGAAGTAAGTGAAACATATGACATTTCCGCTGATACCCTGCGTTATTATGAACGCATCGGCATGATACCGGAAGTAACACGTACGGCAGGCGGAATCAGAGACTATCAGGAATCAGACCTTGGATGGGTGGAGCTTGTGATCTGTATGAGAAAAGCAGGACTTCCCGTGGAGGCACTGATCGAGTATGTAAAATTATATCAGGAGGGCGACGAGACATTTGAAGCAAGACTTCAGCTTCTTTCGGAAGAAAGAGAGAAGTTAGAAGAGCAGAAAGCGCAGATAGAGTCAGCGATCAACCGGCTGAATCACAAAATTTCCAAATACGAAGAAGCAGTAAAGACAGGAGTATTAAACTGGGAGGAGAATAGTTCATGTATATAGAAAAGATTAACGGACCAGAAGACGTAAAGAAATTAACCGTAGACGAGATGACCGTAATGGCAGGTGAGATGAGAGAAGCACTGTTAAAGAGAGCCAGTATCCACGGCGGACACTTCGGACCAAACTTCGGTATGGTAGAGGCAACGATCGCACTGCATTATGTATTCGAGTCACCAAAAGACAAGATTGTATATGACGTATCACACCAGACCTATCCGCACAAGATGCTGACAGGAAGAAAGGATGCATATCTCTATGAAAAACATTACGATGATGTGTCCGGCTACAGCAATCCAAATGAAAGTGTACACGATCATTTCACTGTAGGTCATACATCTACATCCGTCAGCCTTGCGTGTGGACTTGCAAAAGCAAGAGACCTGAAAGGGGAAGAAGGAAATGTGATCGCAGTGATCGGTGACGGTTCCTTAAGCGGCGGTGAAGCACTGGAAGGACTGGACTATGCAGTAGAATTAGACGGAAATCTGATCATCATTGTAAATGACAATGATATGTCCATCGCAGAAAACCACGGCGGATTATATGGCAACTTAAAATTACTCCGTGAGGCAAACGGACAGGCAGAATGCAACCTGTTCAAAGCTATGGGATTAGATTACATTTACGTGGATCACGGAAATGACGTCGGAGAGCTGATCGAAGCATTCCAGAGTGTCAAAGACAGCAAGAAACCAGTTGTTGTGCATATCAATACCTTAAAGGGAAAGGGTTATGCACCGGCAGAGCAGAACAAAGAAGTATGGCATTATAACGGACCATTTCATATCGAGACAGGTGAACCGTTATACGAGATGACAGAAGAAGACTATTCGGATATTTCCATGAATTATCTTTTGGATAAGATGAAAAAAGATCCGGCAGTAGTAGCGATTACATCCGGAACACCGACTGTTATGGGATTCACAGAAGATAAGAGAAAAGAAGCAGGAAAACAGTTCGTAGATGTCGGTATCGCAGAAGAGACAGCCGTAGCACTTGCTTCCGGAATTGCCGCAAATGGCGGAAAACCGGTTTATGGTGTATACAGCACATTTGTACAGAGAACTTATGATCAGATCGCACAGGATCTCTGCATCAACAACAGCCCGGCAACTATTGTAACATTCTGTGGTTCGGTATACGGAATGAATGATGTGACACACCTTGGACTATATGACATCCCGATGATGGCAAATATCCCGAATCTAGTATACCTTGCTCCGACAACGAAGGAAGAATACCTGGCAATGCTCGACTGGAGTATCGAACAGAATGAGTATCCGGTAGCAATCAAGCTTCCGGGCGGCAGCGTGATCTCAGACGGAAAAGAGATTACAAAAGACTTCGGTGATCTGAACAAATACGAAGTAACTCAGAAAGGTTCTAAGGTTGCAGTGATTGGACTTGGAACATTCTACGGACTTGGTAAAGAAGTTGCTGAAGAGCTTAAGAAAGTAACCGGAACAGATGCAACTGTGATCAATCCATATTATATTACAGGTATTGATGCAGAACTTCTGGAAGAGCTTAAGAAAGATCATGATGTTGTGATCACTCTGGAAGATGGTATTCTGGATGGCGGATTCGGCGAGAAGATCGCAAGATTCTACGGAGATTCGGACATGAAGGTTCTGAACTTCGGACTGAAGAAAGAGTTCCTCGATCGTTATGATGTGGCAGAAGTTCTGAAAGAGAATCATCTGACGAAAGAGCAAATTACGGAAGGTATAATGAAGTTTATTTAAAAATTGAATAAATAAAACGTATATGATATACTACTACAAACAACCGCAATATGGGTGGAAGGCCTCCTAAGATACATAGATAGGAAGTGGTGTAAATGAACAATAAAAATTTTGACTTTTATATATTTGATATGTCAGTAGGAAATAGAAAACCCACCCTCTAAAAAGTCTTGGCAGGACTGGGTGGATTTCTATTACTCAATATGGCCAACCACTTTGAGCGGTTGTTTTTTGTATAATTATAATATCATAGAAATATATCTTTAGCAAGTAATATAAAAATAAAAAGGGAATTTTTAATTGTAATTTGTTGGTATGCCAACAGCTAAAATCATGTAAAATAAGATAGAATCATACGAGCAATAATTTTAAAAATATATACGAAAAGAAAGAGAGGACACACACATGGATCACATATATGACGTAATCATCCTTGGCGCCGGTCCGGCGGGATTAAGCGCAGGCTTATATGCAGGCAGAAGCAGACTGGATACCCTGATCATCGAAAAAGGACAGGCCGGCGGCCAGATTATCAACACAGACGAAATAGAAAACTATCCGGGACAGATCGTAGAAGGAGAGACAGGCGTTTCTCTTGTACGCAGAATGTACGAACAGACAGAGCAGTTCGGAGCAGAACATGTCCGTGATACAATTACAGATGTAGAACTGAACGGAGAGATCAAAGTCCTGACAGGCGAAAAAGATACGTATCAGGCAAAAAATATCATCATCGCAACCGGTGCATACGCAAGACCGATCGGATGCAAAGGTGAGCAGGAGTACAAGGGACGCGGAATCTCTTACTGTGCGACCTGTGATGCGAACTTCTTTACCGACCTGGAAGTCTATGTAGCGGGCGGCGGGGATGCAGCGGTGGAAGAAGCGCTGTACCTTACAAAATTCGCCAGAAAAGTTACGATCATTCACAGAAGGGACGAGCTGCGTGCGGCGAAGTCTATTCAGGAAAAAGCATTTGCCAATCCGAAGATTGCATTCCTGTGGGATTCGGTAGTGGAAGAAGTGAGCGGCGACGGACTGCTCCAGACGATGACCGTGAAGAATATAAAGACCGGGGAGTTTACGAAGATAGAAGCTGATCCGAAAGACGGACTGTTCGGACTGTTTGGATTCATCGGTATGATCCCGAATACCGGCGTGTTTGCAGATAAAGTAGAGACGGATGACAAGGGATACATTAAGACGGATGAGGATATGCATACCAACGTACCGGGCGTGTATGCGGCCGGAGATGTAAGAGTCAAGAGCCTGCGCCAGGTAGTGACTGCGGTAGCAGATGGTGCGATCGCGGCAGTGCAGGTGGAGAGAAGTATGTCAGATTATTAGAAGAATAAGGAAAACAATATTAGAAATATAGATTGTTATGCGTTCGGAAGAAGGAGGTGATCCTATGACTGTAGAAGAGATGAAAAAGAAGAAAACAGAATTAGGTTTCAGCTGCGAACAGATATCAGATCGTTCCGGTGTACCATTGGGAACGGTACAAAAGATATTCAGCGGAATAACCAAAAGACCAAGATATGACACAATTTGTCAGTTGGGAAAAGCATTTCCGATTGAACATATTATATTTACAGATAATCATGGACGAGACTACAAAGCGTCTGGAAACATAGGATCACCAGAAGATATGAAAGGATCTGTTTCTAATCCATATCCTGGTATGATGAAAGAAAGCGTATCGGCTTATCGCATCTATGGAGATGGCACAGATCATGAAGGTGATATCTGGAAAAGTTTTCGTGGTAAAAAGCAAGGCGAATACACACTAAAAGAGTATGAAGCGATTCCGGACGAATATAGAGTAGAATTGATTGACGGAGTCATCTACGATTTGAACATGCCAACCACGATCCATCAGCAGCTTGCATTTGAGATCAGTATCAAATTAAGAGAGTACATTAGGCAGAACAAAGGATTATGTATGGTACTGCCGTCACCGGTCAGCGTACAGCTGGATGAAGATGACAGGACGATGATACAGCCGGATGTCGTGATATGCTGTGATAGAGAGAAGATACTTCAAAGCCATGTCTACGGAGCACCAGATATGGTAATCGAGATATTATCACCATCTACAAGAAAAAAAGATATGGGCTTAAAACTAAAAAAATATATCACTGCAAGAGTCAGAGAATACTGGATGGTTGACCCGGATAAGA
>ENA-OUQK01000460-OUQK01000460.1-human-gut-metagenome-genome-assembly--contig:-NODE-460-length-24717-cov-5.175614_pt1 | contig 24717 bp, 20 predicted proteins | sample MGYA00237954_ERZ548842 | MGnify/ENA primary metagenome ERZ548842 (study PRJEB26490, sample SAMN05194704) | human gut metagenome | biome: terrestrial biome; feature: human-associated habitat; material... | reverse complement strand
GCGTTCGTCCTGAGCCAGGATCAAACTCTTTATAAATGATATTTATCACTTAAAAAGTGTTAAATCTCTCTTCGCTCAGCACGCAATCGCTTGCGTCCTGTGTGAATTACTTTGTTTGGAATTGTTTAACGTGTTTTTCCAACACGAAAATAGGTTCCGTTACAAGTTTTTCGATATTGTTCAATTTTCAAGGTCCTGTGCGCCTCAGCCGACCGGCTGACGACTTGATTATTTTATCACAGAAGTGATTTTTTGTCAAGCACTTTTTTCGAAGCGTTTCGAACGTTTTGAACTTGGATCGCTTCAAGTTTCTCGGAACAAACCGGAACTTCTCAGCGTCTATTGGTTCTTTTCTCTCGCTTCTCAGCTGGGACTTCAGAAGTCATTCTTTTGTCTCAGCGCTTGGCGCTCAAGTATAATACCATACACCCGCCCGTTTGGCAACCCCTTTTTTCAACTTTTTTGCCTTTTTTGCTCAGTTCGGCCTTTTTACCAGTTTTTTGCGCGGAACTTGCATCTCCTTTGACGCGATGGATACAACCGTTTATTTTTCTGCTTTCTCTCCCTATATAATGTAATAATATAAGGCCCGCGTATAGATACAGACGGATATTACGGCCCGGAATGCAGATACTTTTCTTGTGCGATTTGTCAAGCCCTCCGGCCTCAAATTTTGCTCTGAAAATCTTCCCGGATTTTTGGCGAAAGCGACGAAGCACAAAATGTAGTGGTTTTCCCATTGACATATCACTAAATAGTGATATCATAGAATTACATTCCAATGAACGCATTTCAGAAGATCTGCGGGCGGCTCCTGTTCCAGGAGACGCCCGTTTGAACTGCGGCAGAAAACCACAACGCGACAGAAAGATGGAGGAACGCCATGAAGATCATCAAGCGCAACGGGTCCGAGGTCCCGTTCGATATCACCAAGATCATCACCGCTGTTACCAAGGCCAGTGATTCCGTGGGCGGCAAGAGCCGCCTGACCCGCGAGCAGATCAACCAGATCGCAGACGACGTCACGGAGCAGTGCCAGGCGCTCAACCGCGCCGTCAGCGTGGAAGAGATCCAGGATATGGTCGAGAATAAGCTGATGGACATGAAGGCGCACGACATCGCCCGCCATTATATCACCTACCGCTATATCCAGAGCCTGAAGCGCCAGACCAACACCACCGATGAGCGCATCCTGAGCCTGATCGAGTGCCAGAACGAGGAAGTCAAGCAGGAGAACGCCAACAAGAACCCCACCGTCAACAGTGTGCAGCGCGACTACATGGCCGGTGAGATCTCCAAAGACCTGACCGCCCGCCTGCTGCTGGACCCGGAGATCGTCAAGGCGCATCAGGAGGGCCTGATCCACTTCCACGATTCCGACTACTTTGCACAGCACATGCACAACTGTGACCTGGTCAACCTGGAAGATATGCTCCAGAACGGCACTGTCATCTCCGGCACCTATATCGAGAAGCCCCACAGCTTCTCCACCGCCTGCAACATCGCGACCCAGATCATCGCGCAGGTCGCCTCCAACCAGTACGGCGGCCAGAGCATCAGCCTGACCCATCTGGCTCCCTTTGTGGACGTCTCCCGCCGGAAGATCGCCAACGAGGTCGAGGTCGAGATGGAGGGTCTGGATGTCTCCGCTGAGCGGAAGAAGGAGATCGTCGAGCGTCGTCTGCGCAATGAGATCAACCGCGGCGTCCAGACCATCCAGTATCAGGTCGTCACCCTGATGACCACCAATGGTCAGGCCCCCTTCATCACCGTCTTCATGTATCTGGGCGAAGCCCGCAACGCACAGGAGAAGGCCGACCTGGCCATCATCATCGAGGAGACCATCCGTCAGCGCTATCAGGGCGTCAAGAACGAAGCCGGCGTCTGGATCACCCCCGCCTTCCCCAAGCTCATCTATGTGCTGGAAGAGGACAACATCCGCCCCGGCACCCCCTATTACTACCTGACGGAGCTGGCCGCCAAGTGTACCGCCAAGCGGATGGTGCCCGACTACATCTCCGAGAAGAAGATGCTGGAGATGAAAGTGGACAAAAACGGCGAGGGCCACTGCTACACCTGCATGGGCTGCCGCAGCTTCCTGACGCCGTATGTCGACGAAAACGGAAAGCCGAAGTACTACGGCCGCTTCAATCAGGGCGTCGTGACCATCAACCTGCCGGATGTGGCGCTGTCCTCCGGCGGCAACATGGAGAAGTTCTGGAAGATCTTTGACGAGCGGCTCGAGCTCTGCCACCGCGCGCTCATGTGCCGCCACGAGCGGCTCAAGGGCACGCTCTCGGACGCCGCGCCCATCCTGTGGCAGTACGGGGCGCTGGCCCGCCTGAAAAAGGGCGAGCCGATCGACAAGCTCCTCTACGGCGGCTACTCGACCATCTCCCTCGGCTACGCGGGACTGTATGAGTGCGTCAAGTACATGACCGGCAAGTCTCACACCGACCCCTCGGCCACGCCGTTCGCGCTCGAGATCATGCAGCACATGAACGACGCCTGCGCCAAGTGGAAGCAGATGCACAACATCGACTTCAGCCTCTACGGCACGCCGCTGGAATCCACGACGTACAAGTTCGCCAAGTGCCTGCAAAAGCGCTTCGGCATCATCCCCGGCGTCACGGACAAGGGCTACATCACCAACAGCTACCACATCCATGTGACCGAGCATATCGACGCGTTCAGCAAGTTGGCCTTCGAGTCGAAGTTCCAGGCGCTCTCGCCCGGCGGCGCGATCAGCTACGTCGAGGTGCCGAATATGCAAAACAACATCCCGGCCGTGCTCGAGGTCATGAAGTTCATCTATGACAACATCATGTACGCCGAGCTCAACACCAAGAGCGACTACTGCCAGGTCTGCGGCTACGACGGCGAGATCGAGATCGTCGAGCACGACGGCAAGCTCATCTGGCGCTGCCCGAACTGCGGCAACACGGATCAGGACAAGATGAACGTGGCCCGCCGCACCTGCGGCTACATCGGCACCCAGTTCTGGAATCAGGGGCGCACGCAGGAGATCAAGGAGCGCGTGCTGCATCTGTAACGTGCAAAAACGAAAACCGGCGGGCGTGTCCATGCGATACGTCCGCCGTTTGTGAGGAAACTGCTATGTATTATGGAGAGATCAAGACCTGCGACATTGCCAACGGCGTCGGCGTGCGCGTGACGCTGTTCGTTTCCGGCTGCACGAACCACTGCTACAACTGCTTTCAGCCGCAGACGTGGGACTTTCACTACGGCAAGCCGTTTGACGCGGCGGCCGAGCAGGTGATTTTTGCCGAGCTGGAAAAGCCCTTTATCCGCGGCCTGACGCTGCTCGGCGGCGACCCGTTCGAGCCGGAAAACCAGCGCGCGCTCGTGCCGTTTCTGCGCCGGGTGCGCGAGCGCTATCCGGATAAGGACATCTGGGCGTATTCGGGCTTCACGCTCGACAAGGAGCTCACGGTCGACGGCACGCACCCGCGCTGCGAGGTCACGGACGAGATGCTCTCGCTCATCGACATCCTCGTCGACGGGCGCTACGTGGACGCGCAGCGCAACATCAGCCTGCGTTTCCGCGGCTCGGAAAACCAGCGCATCATCGACATGGACCGGACCCGCGCGGCGGGCCGCATCGTACTCTGGGAGGGCATGAACGGATGGAAGTGAAGATCCAGAAGCTGCGGCCCGGCGCTGTGACGCCGCGCCGCGGCAGCGCGGACGCGGCGGGCTATGATCTCTATGCCTGCCCGGCGGACGGGCAGTGTGTCACAATCGCGCCGCACGCGACGGCCATGATCGGCACGGGCCTCGCCCTCGCCATCCCGGCGGGGTATTTCGGCGGCGTGTTCGCGCGCAGCGGGCTGGCCTCTAAGCAGGGGCTGCGCCCGGCAAACTGTGTCGGCGTGATCGACGCCGACTACCGCGGCGAGTGCACCGTCGCGCTGCACAACGACACGGACGAAGTGCGCACCGTCGCGCCCGGCGACCGCATCGCCCAGCTCGTGATCCTGCCGTTTCTGGCGGCGGAGTTTGCAGAGGCGGATGCGCTCGACGAGACCGACCGCGGCGCGGGCGGCTTCGGCAGCACCGGCCGGTAAAGCAACAAAAAACGCAGCCCCCTTCGAGCGTCTCGAAGGGGGCTGCGTTTTGCTTTATTCAGCGGCAAACTTGCTTTATTCAGCGGCAGTCTGCGAATACGGGCGAGAATTCGTCGAGCTTCTCGCACGTGTAGCGCCGGGTGTTGTCCTCGCACACGGGCAGCATCTGCTGCGTGAATGCGGCGCAGCGCGTCCATTCGTCGGTGACGGCCTGACTGTGCGCGGTGTTCAGGTCATAGTGCTGCGCGAGATAGTCGGCGAGGTAGGGCGTGAATTTCTCCGCGCCGAAAATGTTCAGATGCTCGGCGTTGGCGAAATCATTGAGCGGGTCGAGGCCGATGGCGTCCATCTGCGTGTCGAAGTTCGCAAAATCATACCCGTACTCGTGCACGACCGCCTCCAGCTCGGCAAACACGGCGTCATAGTTTTCAATGACGGTGCGGTGCGGGAAGCGGGCAAAGAGCACGTTTTTGATTCCCCGTGCCTTGGCTGTCTCGCAGAAGGTGCGCAGGCTCTGCTCGTTGAAATCGTCGAGCGATTGCTGGCGCACGGGGATCTCATCCGTCTCCGTGAGGAACATGGAGATGGACAGAAACGGCTTGGTGTACGAATAGCCCGCGTCGCGCGCCTGCTGCTGCAGGGACAGCGAATTGCGGATGAGGTCCGGCTTTCTCCAGTTGTCGTGGTACTTGAGCAGCGGCACATAGTATGACAGCCGGTCGCCCTGCACGCACTCGTCAATGGCCTGCACCTTGTTGCGTGAGAGCGGCAGCGTGTCGAGCCATTCGCGCGTTGCGGCCGTGCCGAGCTCATCCCGCTCTGCCTCCGTGTAGAGAAAGCCGTTGACCTCGACCACGTAGACAGACGGATTTTGCCGCTTGGCGCTCTCGCGCAGCATGGATGCATAGAGCGTGCCCTGCGCGGCCGACACGGCCAGCGGGTAACTTGTAAACCCGGCGTGCTGCCATGCCAAAGGTGCGCAATAGTCGGTAAACGTCTCACTCGCACCGAGGATCATGACGTCGAGCGAGTTTTTCGGCTCTAGATAGAAGCTGCGGATGTACTGCTGCTCGGTGGCGTTGTTGATGGTCAGCAGCCGCGTGAGCGCGCCGTAGACCAGCGCCACGATGAGCAGAAACGCGATTACGCGCAGGACGGTATTTCTTTTTGCGTGTTGTTTTGGATTCATTGATGTTCTCCACATGCTGTGTTAGCGCCACGCGGAAAATTGCGGCGATGGTCTGCTGCGAGCCCGCTTCGCGGGCTTGGGATAGCGGGCGCTGTTTCCCGGCTTAAAACTGCATATACACGAATTCGGATGCCTGCACGCCGGGGCCGTAAACGCCCATGAGCACGACGGCGAAGATGCCGGCAAGCAGCACGGCCCAGCGCAGGGCGAGACACTTCTCGTCGAGGATCTCGCGGATGGTGCGCTGCGAGCGCTCCTGAATGACGGAGGCGGTGAAAATCACGACCGTGCCGAACAGCAGCACGGCCCAGTCATACCGCGTCAGAGGCAGCGCCTCGAGCACGGCGCCCGGCCGCAGCTGCGACAGGTGCAGGTCGGTCACGGATTTTAACATCATGCCCATCGCGGCGCGAAAACCGTCGGCGATGTCAAAGTAATAGCCGATGAGCACGACCACGAACGTGCGCAGCATGGAAAACACCTGATACCACGCGCTCTTGCGCTCAATGTGCAGCGCGGCGACGACCTTGTCCGACACCGGCTGCAGCAGCGTGGACACGAGGATGACCATGCCGTTCCAGAAGCCGAAGGCGACGTACTTCCAGCTTGCCCCGTGCCAGATGCCGATGATGAGAAACGTGATCAGTGAGGCCACGGCCGTCGGCAGGACCTTGCCGATATGATTGCCGAGGTGCTGCCTGGCGTGGCGGCCCCAGTTGAGAAACGCCTTCGAGATCGACAGCGGGTAGAACAGGTAGTTGCGCAGCCAGTCGCCGAGCGAGATGTGCCAGCGGTGCCAGTACTCGGTGAGCGTGCGCGAGAAGTACGGCCGGCGGAAGTTTTCGCCCATGGTGATGCCGAACATCTGCGCCACGCCGCGCGAAATGTCGATGCCGCCGGAGAAGTCGGCATAGAGCTGCAGCGCGTACACGAGTGCGGCCAGCAGCACATACGTGCCGGCGTAGTCGGTGTACGCCCCGGCGACGGTGTGGATCATGCCCACGGCGCGGTCGGCGATGACGAGCTTCTTGAAAAAGCCCCACAGGATCAGCTCCGCGCCGTAGCGGATGTTGTCAAAGCTGTATCTGTGCTCGGCATAGAGCTGGTGCGCCAGCTGGTCGTACACGCCGATCGGGCCCTGAATGATCTGCGGGAAGAAGGACACGAACAGCGCGAGCTTGCCGACGTTGCGCTCGGCGGGCACTTTTTCGCGGTAGACGTCGAGCACGTAGCCCATGGACTGGAACGTGTAAAACGAGATGCCCAGCGGCAGCAGCAGCCCGATGTGGCCGAGCGAGACCGTCAGCCCCACGGACGCAAAGAGCGTCTCCATGGACTCGGCAAAGAAGTTATAGTATTTGAGCACGGCGAGGATGCCGAAGTTCAGCAGCAGGATGGCGATCATGAGCGCCTTGCGGCGGGACTTGCAGCGCTTTTTGTACGCCTTACGCTCCTCGCGCTCCCAGTCCTGCTTGTGCGCGGCGACGGTCTGCTCCATGTGCGCGGTCATGGCGTCCATGCCGCGTGCGCCGAAGTAGGTCGTGAGCGTTGTGATGACGATAAAGCCCATGTAGCGCAGGCACACGAACGCGTAAAACGCGTAGCTGCCGATCAGCAGCACCACCCACTGGAACCGCTTCGGCACGAGGTAGTACAGCACCAGCAGCGCGAGTACCAGCAGGTAAAACGACAGCGATGTCAGCGTCATGCTTCGTCCTCCGGCGTCCGGCAGGTGTTGAGCGCGTCGGTCGCAAACCGGTCACGCACGAGCGTGAAGTTCCCGCCGCGGCAGAGCGCGACGCGCGGCATGTCGCGCGACAGAAACACGGCCACGCCCTCCGTCACGGAGTACGCGCCGCAGCGGCCGAGGGCGATCACGTCGCCCACGCGCAGCGGCGGCAGCTGCGCCTCGCGCACGAGCACGTCCGCCGTCGTGCACAGGCTGCCGCAGAGCATCCACGGCTCGGGCGCGTCCGCGCTCTCGCGCAGGAGCGTCAGCGGCGGGGCCTGCATGCCCATGAGCTGGCCGTCATACTTGACCTGGTGCATGCCGCCGTCGCATATGGCGTAGTTCACGCCGAGGTTGCACTTGGCGTCGGCCACGCCGGTGAGAAACGTGCCGCAGGGCGCGGCGAAAAAGCGGCCCATCTCGATCGTGAGCGGGTACTTTTCCCCAAAGGCGCGGATGTGCGCCGCCGCCGCGTCGAGCAGCGCGCAGTCGCGCGCCTCGGCGTCGTCGCGGAAGCACTCGGCATTCAGCCCCGGGCCGTATTCCACGTGCTGCGCCGTGAAGCCGTAGCGTTCGTGCAGCATCGTGAGGTATTCGTCCAGATGCGCAAGCTCCTTGGCGATCACGGCGTCCTTGCGCTTTTGCGTGCCGGAAAAGTAGTGGATGCCGACGATCGTCACGTTCGGAAATTCCGCGCGCCGGGCGACGAGATCGGCCAGCGCGTCGGGATCCATGCCGAACTGGCTGCCGGCGGTCAGGCGCGGCAGCACGCGCACGTGCTTGCCCTGCGCGGCCGCGGCCGCGCAGATAAGGTCAAAGTGCAGCGTGCTCTCGGCCGTGAGCAGGTCTGCGCCCAGCGCGACGGCGCGCGCAACATCGTCCGCGCCCTTGTTCACGCCGGAGTACAGGATGCGCTCCGGCGGGATGCCGAGCCTTTCGCAGATCGTCAGTTCGCCGGGGGAGCACACCTCCACCCAGCGGAACACGTCCGGCAGGCCGCGCAGCACGAAGGGGTTGGCCTTCATGGAGTAGCACAGATTTACGTCCGAGCCAAACGCGGCGCGCACTCTTTGAGCGCGCGCCGTGAAGGCCTCCAGATCAAACAGATACAGCGGCGTGCCGTATTTCGCGGCTGCCGTCCGGAGTGCAGTCTTGTCCATCAGTCCTCGTCCTGCAGGCGCTGCACCATGGCCAGCAGACGCTTGGCGGAGTTGAAGTTCTCCGGCACGAGGTCCTTGGCGCCGATCTCGATGTCGAATGCGTCGTTGAGCGCCGCGACGAGCGACACGATGTCGAACGACTCGAGAATGTGGTCGTCGATGAGGGCGGTCTCAGTCTCAAAATCCACGTCCGGGCGCAGATCGGTCAGAATGTCCATCAGTTCCTGTTCCATGATAAATATACCTCCTGAAGTGAGTAAAGTAAGCGAAATCAGTGCTTGGCCGCAGCGGTGATGCGCTCGGCCAGCGCGCGCATGTTCGTCTTGCCATTGTCGAGCTGGGGCATGGCCGCGAGCTGCTCGATCTTGCGCGGCACCATAAAGCCCGGCAGGTCGGCGCGCAGGGCGACGGCGATGTCGCGCTTGGTCACGCCCTCGCCGGTGTAAAACAGCCAGATCTGCTCGTGCGTCTGGTCGTAGAGCGCGCAGGCGTCCTCCACGCCGGCCACCTTCGCCGCGGCGAGGTCGATCTCCCCGAGCTCCACGCGGTGGCCGAGGTGCTTGACCTGCCGGTCCTTGCGGCCGTGGAACATGAGGTTGCCGTCGGGCGCGAAGTGCCCGAGGTCGCCGGTCTTATAGATGCGCTCATCGTATGCGTGGTTGAGCGGGTTTTGCAGGAAGCTCTCGGCCGTTTTCTCGCGGCTGTTGTAGTAGCCCAGTGCGAGGATGGGGCCCTTGACGCAGATCTCGCCGATCTCGCCGTCGGGCACGGCCTCGTTGCGCTCCGAGAGCAGAAACACCTCGTAGTGCGGGTACGGCCTGCCGATCGGCAGCACGTCGGTGTCCTCGACCAGACCGGGCACGACGTAATACGTGCACGAGGCGGTCGCCTCCGTCGGGCCGTACTGGTTGACGAACCGGGCCTCCGGCAGCGCGAGCTGCCACTGGCGCAGGCAGCTGCACGGCATCACCGAGCCGGAGAAGCACACCTTGCGCAGGTGCTGCGGCACGCTGCACTCGAACGCGCCGAGCGCGGCCGGCACGGTCAGCGCCGAGACGCTCCAACCCACGGCCGTGACGCCCTTGTCGTTCATGTACTCGAACAGACGCTCCGGCGACATGAAAAGTTCCTTCGGGATGATGGCCGTCGTCGCGCCGAAGCGCAGCGGCAGATAAATGTCGCGCACGGCGGCGATGTAGTCCAGCGGCGACTGGTTGCCCAGCACGTCGGCACGCGCGATGCCCATCACGCCGGCGTAGTCCTCGATGTAGCACATGAGCGAGTGCTGCGCCGTGATGACGCCCTTGGGCGTGCCGGTCGAGCCGGAGGTGAAGATGATGTACAGCGGGTCGAGCTCTCGGGCGCGTGCGCGGCAGTCCGCGAGCAGCGCCGCGTCCTCGCTGCCCGCGAGCAGCTCCTCCGCGATCAGGATCGTGCCGGAAAAGTCCAGCGTCTTCGCCTTGTCGTAAAACGCGCGCTGCACGATCATCAGATCGGTGTCCAGCGTGTTTAAAATAGAGTTGAGCCGGTGCACGGGCATCGTCCCGTCCATCGGGGCGTAGCAGCAGCCGGCATACACCGCGCCGAGAAACACGGCCGGCGTGTGCGCGTTGCGCCCGCTCATGACGGCAATGGGCCGCTTTTGCCCGGCGCGGAACTTTGCCGCCGCCGTGCCGATGATGCGCGCCTCGCGCCGCACGTCGGCAAAGGTCACCGCACTGTCCTCATCGAGAAAAGCGGGTTTGTCCGGACAGGCTGCGGCGGTGACTTCCAGCCAGTCGAGCACGTTGGTTTCCATGCTTGCCAGCTCCTTTCCGATAAATGTCCATAATCGCCTTATCCTATCATGTTTTTCGCGCAAAAACAAGACGGAACGTGTCATATTTAAGAAAAAGGTAAGAATGTGGCGCGCCGTTTTTCCGTGCGCTGACACCCGGCTCTGCCCGGGCGGTTTGCCCTTGACGCATCCGTGCCGGAAAAGTACAATGGAAACCATCATCAATCGGCGCTTCGCAGCACGACGCAATGGGCGCGCCCGCGGCATATTCGCAGCCGGATTTGTCTGCTATTGCCAAAAACGCGCCTGGAAAATTGTGAATATTTTTCCTTTCGCATTTATGGCGCGTATGGTATACTTTAGGAAACCGCGCAAAAAATTCCGTATGTGGTTCCGACGTATTTTGCATCTGTCGTGTGCTATGATCGTTCCTGTTTCCGGTTTCCGGACACGGGCCGGTGTCTCCGCGGAAAGGAGGGGGAGTGCAGCGGGGCGGAAAGGAAGGTCACAGATGTCAAAGAGAGTTCAAAAGGTGTGGAACGCTGTCACCACCGTGCTGGTGATCCTGGTTGTCATTCTGGCGCTGCTTCTGGTGGGCGTGCGGCTGGTCGGTCTGCGGCCGATGTGCGTCCTGTCCGGCAGCATGGAGCCGACGTATCACACCGGCTCGCTGATCTATGTCAAGCCCTGTGCGCCCGAGGACGTGCAGGTCGGTGACGCGATCACCTTTGTGCTCAATGAGGACTTGGATGTCGTCACACACCGCGTGATCTCCATCGATGCGGAAAACGAGCATTTCTACACGCAGGGAGACGCGAACGACGCGCCCGACGGCGCACCTGTCTATTTCAAGAACCTCATCGGCCGCCCGGTGTTCACCATCCCGTATCTGGGCTATGTTTCGCACTGGGTGTCGAACCCGCCCGGCATGTATCTGGCCATCGCGCTCGCGCTCGTGCTCATCATTCTCACGTTCCTGCCGGACATGCTCCGCAAAGCGTCGGAGGCGGACGCGCGCGACGCTGCCCGCCGCGCACAGGCGGACAAGCCAGGCGATGCCCCGGATGCCAAAAATTCCGGCGAAAATATGAGAAAATAATGGTTTTGTGAAATATTTTCGCCCGTTCGTGCATTAACTTAGTGATTTCTGGCAGCACCCGGCACGGTGCTGTTGGACATAGGAAGCTTTGAACAAAATTTAGGGGAGGAAAACGTTACATGAAGAAGAAAACTCTGACCGTCGCCATCGCGCTTGTGCTCGTTGTGGCGCTGGCGGTTGGCGCGACGTATGCGTATCTGACGGCGAAGACCGAGGCGGTTACCAATACCTTTACGGTTGGCAAGACAATTGATGATCCGGAAACCAACTTCATCCTGAAGGAACACAAAGTTGCCTATGATGCCAATACGGCTACTTATAAGTATGTCGACGCCGAAGGCAATGTCACTACTGACAGCTCCAAGTATGTTGAAGTCGCTGGCAATGAGTACAATGAAGTCACACCGGGCATGACCGTTGCGAAAGATCCGTTCGTTCAGATTAAGAAGGCTGTTGAGACTCCGTCTTATCTGTTCGTGGAAGTCTACGGCAATGCTGCTGGCCTGAATTACAAGCTGAACGGCGACTGGGAGGAAGTTACTGGCCTTCAGAAGCAGCTTCCGAATGGCGGTACGCTTTATGTTTATAAGACTCCGATGACTTCTGGCAATTCCATTGGTACCTATCCGATTCTGGATGGAAACCAGCTTACCGTTGATTTGACCACTCCGCTTGCTCAGAATTCCAGCCTGCAATTCAATGCTTATCTGTGCCAGACTACCGGCTTCAGCAGCGCAGCTGCTGCGTTTGATGCCTGCTTTGGCAAGTGATTGCCCCCTCGCTTTTCCCATGTAATATACGCGCAGAAGGCTGTGCGGGAAAATAGAAAAGGAGAAGACTACATATGAAGAAGAAAACCATTCTTGTGGCTGCCATCGCAGTCATGCTCGTCGCGGCGCTTGTCGTCGGCGGCACCCTCGCGTACTTCACCGATACGAAGTCCGCGGACAACACCTTCACCGTCGGCAATGTGAAGATCGACCTGCTTGAGTCCAGCCTGCACCGCGAGAATGCCGGTTACGTCGGCACTCCGGGTGAGGAGCTCAATCCCCAAAATGCTGAGCTGTGGTCCGAAGTTCTTAAGCTGGGTTCCGGCAATACCAACAAGTATAAAGCTGGCGATACCTTCTATACGGATGCGCAGATCGAAGCTAACGCTGCCACGTATACGTGTGACGGTGTCAAGCTTGCTCCGGGACAGTCTTACCACAAGATGCCCTATGTCAAGAACACTGGTGCCAACGATGCTTATATCCGCATCCGCGTGATGTTCCCCGCAGAGCTGGATACGGCTGTTCTTAACAGCAGTATGTATACGACAAGTGCAATTAGCCGTGGCGAGTTCACGATGGTGAAAACAGAAAACGTTGAGAAAGACGGAAAGCTGTACAATGTTTATACCTTCACTCGCACTGAGGCTCTGAAGCCCAACGAAATGACCTATTGGAACGTTTGGGGCACTGTTCATATGGATTCCGATGTTACCAATGAAGAGATTGCGAACTTGCTTCCGAACGGCGCGTTCAACGTCCTCGTTGAGGCTGACGCCATTCAGGCGGACGGCTTTGCGAATGCAACCGCTGCCTTCGCTGCATTTGACAAGTAATTCCCCAACATTTTGACCCCAAAGGGGCGGCGAAATCGCCGCCCCCATCGGGGACTCTGGCTCGGCTTCAATCCGGGCGCGGGCGGCGGCGCTGCCGCCGTCCGCGCGCAGATTGAAATGATGATCCCACAAAAATTTCCTGCGTGCGCCCTCGGGCGCAGAGAGAGTGAGAACTCGGTACTCAGAAACATCCTATCAGGGAGAAAGGTGGTTTGTGCATGAAGAAGAAATGGACCATCGCAACGGTGCTCGTTCTGGTGGTGGCGCTGCTTGCGGTTGGCACGTGGGCGTATTTCTCGGCCGTCGGCCGGGCGGATAACGTCATCACGATGGGCTCCGTCAAGCTTGCACTGCACGACGAGGACGGCGCTGGCCAACCGTTTACGACGGTGAGCGCCATGCCCGGCAGCGTCGTGAATAAAGTGGTGTATGTGGAGAATGTCGGCTCCGTCGCTTTCTACACCCGCGTGAAGATCACGCCCGAGATGGTCGACGCCGATGGCAAGATCATCCCGCTCGATGCGAGCGAGCGGCTGCTCACGCTGGATCTGAACGACACGGACTGGATCGCCGGCGAGGGCGGATACTATTACTATCGTGGTTCGGTCGACCCGAAGACCGCCACGTCGAAGCTCTTCAACCACGTCACGTTCAGTAAGGACATGGGCAACGAATATCAGAACACCACGGTGCACATCTACGTCACGGCCGAGGCCGTGCAGACGGCGAACCTCGAAAAGTACGCCGCCAATGATGTCAGAGATGTGTGGAAGCACGTCGGTACGGTCGAAGCGAGCACCTCGAGCACGCAGATCGACCCGATCCCGACGCCCTGAGAAAGGAGGACGACTATATGAAAAAACGCATTCTCTCGCTCGTCCTCTGCGCAGTCATGCTCCTGAGCATGTGCCTGTTCATGGGCGCGGGCGTGACGCAGGATGCGGCAGAAGCCGCGGGCGAAGTGCCGCAGACGGCGGTGTTCACGGAGGCGGGGCCGTTCCGGCCGGCCGTTTCCGTGCGGCCGCAGCCGCTGCGCGCCGCAGCCGACCGCGCGGCCGGCGGCGACGGTCTGGAGCTGAGCAAGGAAGTTACGGCAAACGGCAGCGGCTATACCGTGCATCTCGAAGCGTACACGACCGGCACGGTCACAACGACGACCTCGATCGCACCGTGTGACATCGTGCTCGTGCTCGACCAGTCCGGCTCGATGGCGTATAATTTTGACGGGAATGAGACCAGCACGGATTCGGCCCGCCGCCAGTATGCCATGAAGCAGGCCGTGAACACGTTCATTGAAGCGGTGGCGGATAAGTATAACGCGGAAAAGTCCGATCACCGGATCGCGGTCGTGACTTTCGGCACGAACGCTTCCACGCTGATGGACTGGACGCTCGTGACCCCGGCCGAAACGGACACGGCGGAAAGCCCGTCCGGCGAGACCGCGCTCAAGGCCAAGATCAACGGCCTCCCGTCGGAGCCGGAGGGCGCGACGAATGTCGCCGACGGCATGCGGAGTGCGCAGGCGCTCATGCAGGGCGACAGCGGCTACACCGGTACCAACACGAAACGCCAGAAGGTCGTGATCCTGTTCACGGACGGTGTGCCGACGAAGCAGAGCGATTTTGACACGACGGTCGCCAACGGCGCCATCCAGTCGGCCAAGGCGCTCAAGGACGCCGGCGCGACGGTCTATTCCGTCGGCATTTTCAACGGCGCGAATCCGGAGCAGCTCTACGGCGACAGCGGCTTCAAGTACAACAGCAACGGCCAGGTCGGAAGCTACTGGGCCAGCTTTAGCTGGTGGGGGATCGGAGACGTCAAGAACTATGACATCCCGGCCGGAAACCGCTTTTTGAACTACATCTCTGGCAACTTCCCGGATGCGACGGAGATCGGCATCCAGCGGTACGATTCCAGCTTCATCGGCATCGGCAATTATGGCTGGCAGATCACCAGAAATTTTGCCCGCGAGCAGTCCAACTACTACCTGACGGCGAACGATTCCGCCTCGCTGAGCAAGATCTTTACCACGATCAGCGAGAACATCGGCAGCGCCAATATTGACCTTGGCAGCGAGACGGTCATCAAAGACATCGTGACGCCGTACTTTACGGTGCCGCAAAATGCCGGTGCTATTCGTCTCTCCACTGCAGCCTATAACGGCAGTGCATTTGGGGCTCCGGTCGCAGCCGATCCTTCTGTGGCGGCAGCGATCGATCCGGCAACGCGGGCGGTCAATGTGACCGGCTTCGATTTCAACCAGAACTATGTCTCCACAAACGCTAAGGCGGATGGCACGTTCGGAAAGAAACTGATCATCGAGTTTGACGTTTCCGTGCGCGACGGCTTCCTCGGCGGCAATCAGGTGCCAACGAATGATGGGCAGTCCGGTATCTATGCGAAGGGAACCATGATCAAGGCGTTCGATGTGCCGACGCAGGACGTGGAAGTAAAAAGCATCACGCCGACGGCGGATGACAAGGCGATCTACCTTGGCGATTCTGCCAATTTGCAGGAGCTTGTGCACCAGAATGCCACATTTGACGGCACAAATAACGCTTTTGTGGATGTGACCTATACGGTCAAGGATGAGAACGGAACGGTTGTCGGCACGTACACAGTTCCTGCCGGAAGCAGCAGCGGAACATGGGTGTGGAGCGATCCGGCAAGCAACGGCACCGTCGCCCCGGAGCAGACCACGACCTACAAGGTGACGTGCACGGTTTCGCCTACGCAAACGGGAACGTATGTGGACGTTGAAAAACCCGCGGAGTTCACCATCACGGTCAACACCTGTAGCCTGACGATCACCAAGACCGTTACGGGCGGCGGCGACCCGAACCAGACCTTCGTGTTCAACGTCATGAAGGGCAACGATCTCGTGACCACCGTGGTGCTCAAGGCCGGCGCGAGCACGACCATCACCGGTCTGGCTGTCGGCGACTACACCGTGGTCGAGGACACCGCTTGGTCGTGGAGCTACACGGCTGACAATGTAAGTACGGCCGTCACGCTCAGCAGCACAAACCCCAACGACGAGGCCAAGATCACCAACACCTATGTAAAGCACGACTGGCTCACGAGCATTGTCGACGTCATCAACAAGTGGACGGCCAACGATGGCAAGACGACCATCAACAATTCCGACCGTGTTCCGGGCGCGAACTGAACAGGAGGGATGACATATGAAACGTATCTTTAACGGTTCAGGCGGGAGAAAAGCCGCGCTCATCCTCTCCCTGTGCCTGATCTTCGCACTGGCCGTCGGCACGACGCTCGCTTATCTCAAAGCGAACACGTCTCCGGTGACGAACACATTTAAGGCTGCCACATCCGAAATTAAGATCGAAGAGAAGACAGACGACGGCAGCAAGTCGGAGATTTACGTCAAGAACGAAGGAACCGCCACGTCCTATGTCCGCGTCAAGCTGGTGTGCAACTGGGTAGACAAAGACGGGAACGTCTCTGCGACTCCGGTACCGGCACCGACGATCACAAATAGTGATTGGTTCGAGAAAGACGGCATTTACTACTACACGAAGCCGGTCGCACCAACTGGCCAGACTTCCAACCTGCTTGATGGCAACCCCATCACGCAGCCGAATGCGCCCGAGGGCTGCCACCTCGAGGTGACGGTGCTGGCCGAGAGCATTCAGGCCGCGCCGAGCAAGGCCGTGACAGATAGCTGGGGCGTGCGCGTTGACAACAACGGCTATCTGACGCAGCCGACCACGACACCTTAAGGAGGGCAACGGTATGAAACACAAAAAACTTACCATGATCGTCGCCCTCGTGCTGGTGGTCGCGCTGGCCGCCGGACTGGGCATCTGGGCGACGGGCGAGGAGAACATCCCCACCGTCACGTACTATGACGGAACGGACGGCACCAACGCACACTTCACCTTCACCCACACCGGCAAGGGCTCGGACACGAACCTGTTCCCGAACTTCTCCAACTGCATGCCCGGCGACAGCCTCACGCAGACCATCCGCGTGCAGGCTGACAGCAAAAACGGTGTGCAGGGCGCAAAGATCTATCTGCGCGCCGAGATCGACGGCAACGCCTCCGCCAAGGAAGGCCCCGACATCTCGTACAACGATGTGCTCGATCACATCGGCATGACCGTGTCGAAAAACGGCGTTCCGCTCGCGTCCAACAAGACCGCGAAGCTCTTCAGCCAGCTCGATGCGGCCGATGGCCTCAAGAGCAACGTCTTCATTGCCGAGGTCGGCCCGAAGACCGATCCGGTCGATCTGGACGTGACCATTGATGTTGACCCCGCGATGGGCAATGCGTTCCAGGAAGCGGCTGCGCACATCACGTTCGTGTTCTCCGTCGAGGACAACGAGCTGCCGCCCCCGCCGCTGGAGCGCGAGAAGCACGATGCGTATATCTGCGGTTATCCGGACGGCACGGTGAAGCCGGAGCGCCAGATCACACGCGCGGAGGTCGCAACGATTTTCTACCGTCTGCTTCAGGACGAGGCCCGCGAAAATGTGTGGTCTCGCACGAACAGCTACTCCGATGTGGCAAGCGGTGCCTGGTATAACAGCGCGGTCTCGACGCTGACCAACGCCGGTATTCTCACCGGCTATGAGGACGGCACATTCCGCCCGAACGCGCCGATCACACGCGCGGAGTTCGCGACGATCGCAGCGCGATTCTACCACGCACCGGAAGTTACCGGTGATGCATTCCCGGATATCTTCGGCAGCTGGGCGCGCGTGTATATCAACCGCGCGGCGGCGCTCGGTCTGGTCAGAGGCTATCCGGACGGCACGTTCCGCCCGAATACGGAGATCACCCGCGCCGAGGTCATGGAGATCATCAATAACGTTCTCTTCCGCACGCCGGACAAGGAGCATTTCCTCCCGGATATGGTCACCTGGCCGGACAACCCGGACACGCCGGGCAACTGGTCCTATGAGGCGGTGCAGGAGGCCACGAACAACCACGATTACGAGCGCGTGAACAACACCTCGCCCGAGACGTGGACAAAGATCACGCCGGCCAGAGACTGGGATGCGCTCGAGGCCGATCTGGCGCAGAAATATCCCGACCGGTAAGCGCGCGGCGCTGACGGTAAACGAAACAACCATAGCGAACACCCCCTGTGCACGGCACAGGGGGTGTTTTTGCGTATGGGGAAAAAACGTGCGCCCCGGCGGGTGCCGGGGCGCTGACGTAGGGATACATGCAATGCGTGGATGCGTTATCAGCCCAGATACTGCTTGTCGTAGTTGTTCTGGATGCAGGAGATGACTTTCGTGATGACGGTGTTGAACGGGGTGGGCACGCCCAGCCGCTCGCCGTAGCGCGCGATGGCGCCGTTGAGCACGGAGATCTCCGTCTGGCGCTGGTGCAGCACGGCGTCCTGCGCCATGGACGGATAGTAGTTGCCGAGGTTGGCGACGATGTTCGGCTCTTCCTTTTCCATGAGCGGCCAGAGATCGCCGATGCCGAGCGCCTGCGCGACGGCGCAGCCCTCTTTCCACACATGGATGACGATGTCGTGGCCGTAGGGGTCGGCGAAGGTCTCCTTCACCTTCAGGCGCATGACGGCGCTCACGCCGTTATAGCCGCTGTTGGCGATGACTTTCTTCCAGATGTACGGGCGCACATCCTCGTCAAAGCTCGCGTTGCAGCCGCCCGCCTGGAAGCACGCCTCGAGCGCCTTGCCGGCGGCGTCGGCCTTCGGGTTGTTGTGCACGGCGCCGAAGTGCATCTGGATGCCCTTTTCCGGCTTGCTCACGCACACGCCGGGGCCGGCCAGCTCCGTGCCGATCAGGCCGCTGCCGTAGAGGATGCGGTCGGTCTCCACGAACTGGGCGAGCACCTCGTCGTTGCCGAGGCCGTTTTGCAGCGAGACGACGACCGTCTCCGGCCCGATGCAGGGCATGGTGTCGGCCATGACGTCCGCGGTCTGCGTGGCCTTGACCATGAGGATGACCATATCCATGGTGCCGATGTCGTGCGCGGTGGCGCTCGTGTGGAAGCCGGTGAGCACTTCCTCGCCCTCCGGCGTGCGGAAGACCAGACCGTCGGCCGCGATCTTGTCCATGTGCGCCTTGTACTTATCGACGAGCCAGAGCTCGGCGCCGCCCTTGCGCAGGTAGGCGGCGAACACGCTGCCGGCAGCGCCGGAGCCGATCATTGCGATTTTCATGCGTTTGCCTCCTTAGCAAACTGCCGGCCGGTTGTTGGCCGGCCGGCAGAGAAAACTCGGGGTTTGAAATTACTTCAGGTACTGCTTGTCGTAGTTGCCCTGGATGCAGCGCACGACCTGGGACAGGACCTTGCACACCGGGGTGTCGATGCCCAGCTGCTCGCCGTACTCCGCGATCTTGCCGTTGAGCACGTCGATCTCGGTCTGGCGGTGGTTGAAGAGCATATCCTGGCACATGGACGGATAGTAGTCCGCGATGTTGGTGACGATGTCCTTGTGATCGTGGGCGATGAACTCATCGGCGTCCATCGGCACGCCCTTGGCGGTCGCGACCGCGCAGGTCTCACGGATGACGCTGTGGAACAGCCACTGGCCGAACGGATCCGCCTCGACCTCGCCGATCTTCAGACGCAGGACGGCGCACACGGTGTTGACGGTGGCGTTCACGCAGACCTTTTTCCAGATGAACTTGTAGATGTTATTGTCGGTGCCCGGCTCGCCGTCGCGCCAGTAAGCGTCGCAGCCGCCGGCACGGTAGCACTTGAGCATCTCGGCGCAGGCCGCGTCGGTGAGCTCCGAGCGGACCGCACCGCCGAAGTTCATCTGCACGCCGCCGGCCGGGGTGGACACGCAGTGTGCGGGTTCGGGCAGAGCCGTGCCCAGCACGCCGGAGCCGATGATGCAGCGCTCTTTCGGGAAGACCTTGAAGAGGTTGTCATCGTTGCCGAGGCCGTTGATGAGGGAGACGGCGACGGTCGTGTCGCCGACGACAGGCATGGAGTCCTGGATGGCCTGCTCGAGCTGGGTCGCCTTGGTCATGTAGATGATGACGTCGACCTTGCCCTCCGCCGCGGCCGCGTCAGCAGCGGTGGTGTAGGTGCGGAAGCCCTTGAGCTGGTAGTCGTAATCCTTGTAGCCGCCATCTTCCTCCTGATGGATGGTGAAGTGCATGCCTTCCTCGGCGACCTTCTTCATGTGGGCCTCGTAGCGGTCGATGAGGATGATGTCCGCACCGCCCTTACGCAGGTAAGAAGCGAAGACGCTGCCGGCTGCGCCGGAACCATACATTGCAAATTTCATAACTTTTTCTCTCCTTTTCTGATTCTGTTTGCGATATCTTCGGCCGCTGCAGGCGTATGCCTGACGGCGGATTACCGAACGGTGTTGGTGAGGGTGCCGATGCCCTCGATGCTGCACGCGACCACGTCGCCCGGGTGCAGCCACTTCGGCGGGTCAAAGCCCATGCCCACGCCGGCCGGCGTGCCCATGGAGATGATCGTACCGGGGCGGAGCGTCATGCCCTGGCTGAGCTCGGCAATCACGTACGGCACGTGAAAGATCATGAGATCGGTCGTGCTGTCCTGCCGGAGCTCGCCGTTGATGCGGCTCTGGATTTTCTGCGGCCTGCGCACGTCGAACTCGTCCGGCGTGACGATCCACGGGCCCATCGGCGTGAAGCTGTCGAGGCTCTTGCCGCGGTACCACTGCTTATGCTGGTTCTGGATCGTGCGCGCGCTCACGTCATTCAAAATGGTGTAGCCGAATACGTAGTCGAGCGCGTCTGCCTCGCTGACGTTGTACGCCGGGCGGCCGATGACGACGGCCAGCTCCGCCTCATAGTCGAGGTCGGCGACCAGATCGCTGTGGCTGAGAATGTCGCCGCCGGGGGCGACGGCCTCGTTCACGCGCTTGGAAAAGTAGATCGGGAACGTGTCCGGCGCCTTGATGCCCTTGCCGGCGACGGCCTCGCTCTCCTTGGCGTGGTCAAAATAATTGATGCCCAGGCAGATCACGTCCTGCTCCGGGCGGGGGATGGGCGCGAGCAGCCGCACGCGCTCGAGCGGCAGCGCGGCGCTGCGCAGCACGGCGGCAGTGTCCAGCGCCGGCCAGATGCCGATGAGCGTCTGCATGTCCGCACAGCCCGGCACGGGATGCACGGCGGTGCCGGCCGCGTTGAGCAGGCCGACGGCGCTGCGGCCGTCCTTTTCAAATGTCACGAGCTTCATAACGTGCGCGCTCCCCTCAAAATCGACATTGGGCAATGGATGTGTACGCAAAATGATGGTTAAAAATTCATCAATCGCGTTTGCCGGGCCTGCTGGCCTGTGTCAAAAATATGCCAATCTCGCTTGTCAGAAATTCGACAAAAGATTTGCACTCCCAGCGTTGTTATGATAGCACGAAAGTGTAGACGCCGCAACTGTTTTCTTGCTGTCAAAGTGCTAAAATCGCATAAAATATTACAAAAGCGCCAGAATCAGAGTGCATAAAAATACATGCAAGATTTTGTGCAACTCGACAATTTTCAGAAAACGGCTGAAAAAAATTGGGGATTGGAAGAGGCTGTTATTGACTTTTGCGTGTGAGAGAATTATAAATTTACTATCCCAAGTTGTTAACGACTTGTTCATAAATTAACACATGGGCGTGGATTTCGAGCCCTGTCCCGGTTGGTAGGAGAGCACGAGGCAGGATTGAAATAAAAGAGAGAAAAGCAAAAAAAAGAGCAAAAAAGAGAGAGGTAAAAAATGGATAACAAAAAGCTCAAGAGCAGCTGGGCAGCCGCCTTCACCGTGGCGTCTGTCTGGTTCGGCACCCACGTGGGCGCCGGCTTTGCGACCGGCAACCAGGTCGTGAACTACTTTGTCCAGTATGGCTGGACCGCGGCGATCTTCCCGCTGCTGGCCATGGGCATCCTGGCCGTCGTCATGTACATCATGATGAAGTTTGCCAAGCTCAGCGGTTTCGACAACTATAAGGACACCTATCGCGCCCTGTATCCGAAGCCGTGGATGGAGGTCTTCTTCGAGATCTTTTACATCATCATCATCCTCGCGGCGGTCGCGTCCTGCGTTGACGGCGCCGGCGGCATCGTCAAGAGCCTGATCGACCTGCCCGATATCGTCTGCAACCTCGTCATCATCGCCCTGCTGATCCTCCTGTCGATCTTCGGCGTTGACCTGATCATCAAGGCTTCCACTGTTCTTTCCACCGCGATCCTGATCGTCACCGCGATCCTGGTCATCATGGGTTTCGTCGTTCCGATCGACGCGGTCGCTCAGGAGCTGGCCACCGAGAACGCGGCCTATGCGTCCATCCCGGCCATCGCGGACGTCACCTCCCAGAAGGGCCTCGAGGGCGTCTGGCGCGGCGTGTTCGTGTACGCTGCTTTCCAGTGCGTGTCCGTCCCGGCCATGATCGCTGCTTCCACCGAGCTGACCCACAAGGGCGTCAAGCGCGCCAGCATCCTTGGCTGGCTCATGAACGGCGGCGCGCTCGCCGCTTCCGGCGCCATGCTGCTGCGCTGGTACCCGATCCTGACCGCCATCAAGAGCACCGGTGTTGATACGGTTGCCAGCATTGCAGCCCGCCATATCGGCGATGTCATGAAGCTCCCCAACCAGAGCGTTGTCACCCTCATGGGCAGCGGCTACACCTGGCTGTTCGTCGTGTACACCATCCTGCTGTTCTGCGCGTTCGTGTCCACGTCCGTCACGCTCGTCTACTCCATGATCCAGCGCTTCGAGGGCCACTGCTTCCCGAAGGCCATCAAGAGCAAGGCTGTCCGCAGCGTCATCGTCGGCCTGATCGTCATCGGCCTGTGCTACGCAGTTTCCCTGCTCGGCCTGTCGACCATCATCTCCAAGATCTATGGCTATGACGGCTACTACGCTCTGATCGTTGTTGTGCTCCCGGCGTTCATCTGGGGCATCCCGAAGATCAAGAAGCTGTCTGCCGACAAGAAGGCAGAGCTGTCGGAGTGATCTGACCGCGGCGCAACTCTCCAGCGTCCCAACAAAAAATACTGACCGCTGCGTTTGCAGCGTAGAGAGGCAACCCCGCAGGCAATCGCCTGCGGGGTTGTCGCTGTCTGCGGTATGTTAGATGCGGCGGGAGACGCAACAGAGCAGCAGGGGAGTCCGAGGGGCAAGGCCCGCCTCGGGTGCAATCAACCGCGGAAACGCGGAGGCAACCCCGCAGGCTTCGGCCAGCGGGGTTGCCGCTGCCTGCGGTATGTTAGATGCGGCGGGCTCCCCTGCTGCGCAGATGCCTTAAATGCTGCATCATTCGTTCGGCAAGGAGCGGGTATCGAAAAAACCGCCCCGCAAGTCACAGAACTTGCGGGGCGGTTCTATGCAATGTGCGTTTCCGGCTGCGGGCGGCGCTTATTTCCAGCGCCACGTGAACGGCACGAACAGCAGCAGCGGGAAGATCTCCAGACGGCCGAGCAGCATGCAGATCATGAGCACGATCTTGCTCAGCGGCGAGAAGATGGCAAAGCTTCCGGTCGGTCCGACAAGGGAGAGCCCCGGCCCGACGTTGGACAGGCACGAGAGTGCGGCGGTGAAATTCGTCGTGAAGTCCAGCCCGTCGAGCGACACGATCAGCCCTGCGATGAGCATGATGATGATGTAGAACGTGAAATACGTCAGGGCGTTGTAGACGGTCTGCCCGTCGACCGGCTTGCCGTCGAGGCGGACGTTTTCCACGCAGCGCGGGCGCAGCATTTTCTTGACTTCGATCGTGCAGGACTTGAACAGCAGCATCACGCGCGAGACTTTCAGGCCGCCGGCGGTGCTGCCGGCGCAGCCGCCGACAAACATCAGCAGCACGAGCAGGAATTTGGAATACTCCGGCCAGAGATTGAAGTCCGCGGTGGCAAAGCCTGTCGTAGAGATGATCGATGTGACCTGGAAGAACGAATAGCGCAGCGCGTGGCCGACGCCGCCGTAGAGATTGCGGATGTCGAATGCGATCGTGAGGACGGCGAAGGCGATGATGCCGAGGAACCAGCGCAGCTCCTCGTTGCGCAGCGCGGTGCGGATGTTGCCGAGCAGAATGAGGTAATACAGGCTGAAGTTGGCGCCGAAGAGGATCATGAACACGCCCACGACGATGTCGATATAGGCGCTGTTGTAGTAGCCGATGCTCAGCGCGCGCGTGGACAGGCCGCCGGTGCCGGCCGTGGCGAACGAATGCAGCAGTGCGTCATAAAAGCTCATGCCGCCGGCGATGAGCAGAACGGTCTCCACGAGCGTGAGCGCGATATACAGCAGGTAGAGGATGGAGGCAGTCTTGCGGATGCGCGGCACGAGCTTGCCGACCGTCGGGCCGGGGACCTCGGCGCGCATGATGTGCATCGAGCGGTTGCCGCTCATGGGCAGCACGGCCAGCACGAACACGAGAATGCCCATGCCGCCGATCCAGTGCGTAAACAGCCGCCAGAACATGCCGCCGCGCGTCATGCTCTCCGGCGATGTGACGACGCTGGCGCCGGTCGTGGTCAGACCCGAGATCGTCTCGAACAGGGCGTCGACGTAGTTCGGGATGTCGCCCGTGAGCACAAACGGGATCGCGCCGAGCAGCGACATGGCGATCCACGACAGGCCGACGATGAGAAAACCGTCGCGCGCGGTGATGCCGCCGGACTTGGCGCGCACGCGCCACATGACCAGCCCGATGCCGCCGGTGATGCCGATCGTGATCAGAAACGGGACCGGAGATTCGTCATAGATCACAGCTGCGATCATCGGCAGGAGCATCAGCGCGGCCTCGATGCACAGCACGCGGCCGACGACCTGCCCGATCATTCGAAAATTCATGGTTTTGCCCTCTCTATGCTTTCGTTATCCGAATATGGTATTATACGCCGGTTTGTCCGGTTTGGGAAGCCCCCGGCGCCTAGAACATGCCCAGGGATTTGAACAGGAAGATCCAAAAAAACATGGTCAGGATACTCGCGGCCGATGTCGTGACCACAATGTCGCCGGCGAGCTCGGCGTCGCCGCCCATCTGCTGCGCCATGGTGAAGGAATTGACGGCGGTCGGCGAGGCGAAAATGCCGATGAGCGACACGAATGCCACGCCCCGGAACCCGAGCAGCGCGCCCAGCCCCAGAAAC
>ENA-OUQK01000451-OUQK01000451.1-human-gut-metagenome-genome-assembly--contig:-NODE-451-length-24896-cov-5.034821_pt1 | contig 24896 bp, 24 predicted proteins | sample MGYA00237954_ERZ548842 | MGnify/ENA primary metagenome ERZ548842 (study PRJEB26490, sample SAMN05194704) | human gut metagenome | biome: terrestrial biome; feature: human-associated habitat; material... | reverse complement strand
CGAGATCATGCCTAGTCTCGTGGGCTCGGAGATGTGTATAAGAGACAGACTATATTTTGCCGGCAATTCGAACGCTTCTGGCGTGGCTTGCCAAATTGACTGCCGTTGTGTCCGTGTTTATCAATTCGTTGTTTGGCAAAACGGCGTCACAAGCGGATGCATCTGCAAAGGCACTGTATAATCAGGCTTCCGCAACCGAGGCCGCAGGGGATGCGGCCGAGAAGGCAAAAAAACAGCTTTCCGGGCTGGATGAAATGAACCGCTGGGAATCGAACGATAGTTCCGGCGGCGGTGGAGGCGGTTCATCTGGTGCAGCGCCGAAATTTGATTTGTCCGATCAGGTCGACACCGGAAAAATCGGCAAGATCGCAGCCGTTGTCCGCGAGCTATTGCCGTATGTGGCGGCGGTGGCCGCTGGATTCGCTGCGTGGAAAATCGGAAAGAAGTTCCTGGGGAATTTGTCGAAGGCAAAGCAGCTGGCGCTTGCTGTCGCGGGGGCTGTCCTGATGGCCATCAACGTTGTCGATATGCTTAAAAACGGCATAAATTTCGACAATCTGACAGGGTACATCATCGGCGCTGCTGCGGCTGTAACTGGGCTTGGGCTGGCATTTGGTGTGCTTGGTGGAGCAATCACGGCAATCGTCGCGGGGCTTGTCCTTCTTGGCGTGGCAATTCGTGATGTGATTAAAAACGGCTTCAACAATAAGAATCTTACGGCTATTACCGTGGCGCTGCTAACTATTGGCGGCGCTATTGCCATCATCACAGGGGCGTGGATACCGCTGCTGATTGCCGCTATAGCTGCAGTGGTCGTGTGGATCGTCGCAAAATGGACGTCCATAAAGGAATGGATCAGTAAAACGATCAGCAGTATCGATGCGGCTTTTGAGCAACATCTTGCTAACGTGGAAGCAGGTGCCGCGGCGGCAGTGGATTGGCTCATCGCAAAATGGACGGCCGTAAAGGACTGGTTCAGGGGGCTGTGGGAAAAGGTCTCATCCGGCGCTGTGGCTGCGTGGGATGGAATCAAAAGCGCCTTCAAGTCTGTGCCGGAGTGGTTTCAGAGCAAATTCCGAGACGCATGGCAGAAGGTCAAAGACGTGTTTTCGACTGGCGGCCGTATCTGGTCAGGCATCAAGGAGGGCATCGAAAGCACCTTCCGCACGGTCGTCAATGCAATTATCCGCGGCATGAACACGATCATCGCCGTGCCGTTCAACAGGATCAATTTCATGCTGAATACGATCCGCAACGCGCACTTCCTCGGCATTTCACCGTTCCAGAATTTGTGGGGCGTGAATCCACTGCCAGTGCCGCAGATCCCGATGCTGGCGCGCGGCGCGATCATTCCGGCGAACCGGCAGTTCTTGGCCGTGCTGGGCGACCAGCGCAACGGCAACAACCTGGAAGCGCCGGAATCCCTGCTGCGCCAGATCGTGCGCGAAGAAGCCGGCAGCGCTGGCAGCCGATATGAATTCATAGCGCGTCTGGATCGTCGCACGCTGTTTGACGAAGTCATTACCGAAGCAAAACTGCGGAAAGGGCAAACGGGTAAAAACCCGCTTGTAGCGGTGTAACACATGGCACAGGAATACATTAAAATTCGAAAAAGTCCGTCGGATGAATGGCTGGTGCTTCCGCAGCCGGACTCTGGCGCGCTGTCGTATGACTTTGAAACGACCTACACGGAGGACAGCGGCCGCACCCAGACCGGCGCGGCCGTCGTCAGCCCGCTGTTCACGGTGGAAGCGCTGGGGTATAGCCGTGCGTCGATCAGAAAAACTATGCTGTCGCAGATCCTGAAGATCATCGCCAAAGGCCAGCAATTCCAGCTGCACTACTTTTCCGCCTACTATGGTGCGTGGTGTACGTCGTGGTTTTACGTCGGCAAGGGGCAGCTTGACATTGGCCGGCTGAACGAAGGCAAAGAGTTGTTTACGTCCCTGGATTTTAACATGGTCAGCGTCAACCCGCTGACGTGATTGGTGGTGCATGATATGCGAACAGTCGAAAGTCAAATCACAAGCGTCTATCCATCGCAGACGAACTTTGTGGTCGAAGCATCTTTTACGTGGGATCACGATATCACGTTTGAGAGGAACGGTGAAACTGTAACGCTGAAGGCTGGGCAGTATCTGCAGGTAGGCCGGCAGTCTTTCCGTCCGGGCGGCACGAAGATCTCGGCGCAGACATCATCCGGCAGCTACCCCGTCGGGCTATCTGTGTGCAAATGCGCGACAATTGAAATGTACGACATCGGGTGGTCGAACGCCGACTACTGGTCGTTGTACGAAGGGGCCACGGCACATCTGAAAGCGGCAATCACCATTGACGGAATCGAACGCATGGTGGACATGGGCCACTTCAAGGTGTACGAAGTGGAAACCGTGCACGAAGTCACCACGCTGACCTGCTACGACGCCATGAAGGCGGCGGACGTGCTGTGTCCGGCAGTGATGCAGGGCGAACACGAATATATGGAACTGTGGAAGCTGGCGGCGCAGCAGCTTGGCTTGACGCCCGGCCCAATGGATTATCAGCACGGTTTGCAGTATAACGGGCTGGCGACCGTGGACGCACAACACACCATCCGGCAAGTAATCGAAGCAATTGCGCTGGCCTGCGGAGGCAATGCCATGGTGTCTGGAAATACACTGTTTGTGCGCCCGATCACGTCTGCGGCAGATGTGACGCTTACGCAGTGGATCAACCCTGTAGAGGTGGCGAAAACGCCGGTAGAAGTTACAGGCGTGCGCGTGAAAAAGACGTTCGCCAGTGACGGGCAGGAATACACATACTTTTCCGGTTCCGGCGGCTATGTCATTGAACTGAACGACGATAACCTGTGGCTGGGTATCGAAGGGCCGGCCGGGTCAATCACCGTTGCGGCCGAAGCTGTTGCCGCGTCGCTGTACGCGCAGCTGAAAGAAAAGCCGGTATATAAATTTTCTGGCGATCTTCCGTCTGATCCGCGCCTTGACATTTTCGACAAGGTCATCGTCAAGGACATCAACGGCCGGGAATACCCGTCAATCATCACGGATTACACATTCGTTTTTTCCGGCAAAACATCGGTCGGGAATAGCGTCGAATCCGGCAGCAGTTACAACACGTCCGATAGCGGTCCTTCCGGATCGTCGGCATCCGGTGTTGGCGCGGACTATGTCGTTGCCCAGGGCACGACCGGCAAGTGGACGTGGCGTAAGTGGAGCAACGGCACGGCAGAAATGTGGAGCGTGTTCGGGACGGACAAGCTGGCGATCGACGAAGCATGGGGATCGCTGTACTTTGGCACATGGATGCGCAGCGATGTCAACGTCGCTGCGCGGAAGTATCCTTTTGCTTTTGTGGACACCCCGACGATCAGTGCAACATACATGGGCGGCGAATCGGATGCATGGCTGATCTCGCTGTTCAGCGCCTCCGACGATCTCAAAACCGGAGCACCGGCGTATGCGTTGGCGCGACCGAATCAGGGCGCCATCAACTACCCACGCATCAGCTACCACGTAGTGGGTAAATACAAGTAAAGGAGGTAACCGCATGACTATAACAATCGCAGACGGACGCGGGGCGCTGTGGCAATGGGACACCGGGCGGCGGGTCAAGATCACCGACGGCGACGGCGTCAAACAGATCCACTATCAAAATCGATGCTTTGGCCGCAGCGTGGACGTGGATGTCGGGGACGACGGCACGGCCATCATCCCGGATGAGCTGCTTCAGGATTGGCACACGCTGACGGCCTACGCCTACGTCACCGATGACGCGGGCGGCTATACCAAGGTGCAGGTGGATTTTGCGGTCCATAAGCGCGCCCGGCCGTCAGACTACGCCTACACCCCGACAGAGCACGCTGGCTTTGACCGCCTTCGCGCCGAAATTGGCGACCTGTCCGCCCTGCAAACCGACGCAAAAGATACACTTGTCGCGGCCATCAATGAAGCTGCCGCAAGTGGCGGCAGCGAAAGCATGGACTTGCGCGTTGCGGACGGCTACATCCAGTACAGCACGGACGGCGGCAGCACGTGGACAAACCTCATCGCCGTGGCCGAACTTAAAGGCGGCAAGGGCGATCCCGGCAATAAAGGCGACACAGGAGCGACTGGTGCGCCAGGCAAGGACGGCAAGGATGGCACAAACGGTATAACGCCGCACATCGGCGACAATGGGCACTGGTATCTCGGCGAGAATGATACCGGGAAGCCGTCACGCGGAGCAACCGGCGCAAAGGGCGACCCCGGCACGCCGGGTACTACTGGCCCTGCCGGTGCTCCGGGCAAGGATGGCCACAGTCCAGTGGTAACAGCCACAAAGACCGGCAAGGCAACGACAATCAGCGTGGACGGGGCGGCCATTGCCACGGTCGAGGATGGTGCAGATGGCGCGCCGGGAAAAGATGGTGCGGATGGCAAACCGGGCGCTGCTGGCGCGGATGGTGCTAAAGGCGCAGACGGCATCACGCCGCACATCGGTGACAATGGCAATTGGTACATTGGAGATGATGATACCGGCAAGCCGTCAAGAGGCGAACAAGGGCCAGGCGCGGAGGTCTATTATATCGACCTTGCGGGCACCTACCCATCATACACATGCGCCACGGCAATGGCAGACATCGCCGCCGCATACGCATCCGGAAAGGAGCTGAAATGCCGATTCGCCATTGGCATGTACACAGCGGTTCTGCCGCTGTTTCTGCCGAAGCCCAGCGCAAACACATGGATATTTTCCGGCGCCGGTGCGCTGTCCGCAATGGGCTTCCCCGCGCAGACGATGACTATCACCATCGTCAATGGCACTGTGCAGGCAAGCGATACGCAGCTGGCATCTATGGATGATATCCCCACTATCCCCACGGCCTTGAAAAATCCCAACGCACTGACGATCAAGATCGGCAGCACGACCGTTACCTATGACGGCAGCACGGCGCAGACAGTGACGATCGCCGATGGCACGGAGGTGAGCTACTGAGATGAAAAAGCTCTACGAAGAGGCGTCCGTACAGGACATTGCAGCAGCTATCCGCGAGAAAAATGGCACTGCAACGAAATACAAAGTCGCGGAGATGGGCGATGCTGTGAGGCGCTGCTTGAACACCGGAGTGGAAACCGAAGTGTACACATTTGACCAGTGCCGCGCAGAGGTAGACAGGTATCTGAAAAACGTCACTTACGACCCCTCGGACTACGCTGTCTCGCAGATACCCGAATATGTGACGACAGTGAGCGCAAACCGACCTGTTGGCGTAGACATTGTGATGAAGTCCGCCGGAACGCTGACAATCGTGGACGGGTACACAGGTAACAGTGTTTCGCAGCCGGTCAGCGCAGGAGCAATCACAATCTATAACTGCACACCGGGCTCGATATCAACTTTTGTGCTGCTTGTTGACGGAAAAGTTATCCAGCAGGGCGTCATTAAACCGACCGGAGCGTGCCGCATGATTCATTTGCTGAACGTGGGCAACGTGCGCGATCTTGGAGGCTGGGATTGCGATGGTGGCAGGGTAAAGTACGGGCTGCTCTTCAGGGGCGGCGAGATGTATGGATATCTGACCGATGACGGCAGACAACAGGCGATTGATATGCTCGGAATCCTCAAGGAAATTGACCTGCGTTTTGCGTCTGAACTGAACGGCAGGACAGAAAGTGGCTTTGGACCGACCGTAGATATGCTGTGGGTTGATATGACATGGAACGACCTTGCGTATCAGAAGTCAAGCGGGAATATCAAGGCGATCTTCGACCCGCTCTTCGATTATGTCATCGCAAACAAGCCGACATACTTCCACTGCTCTGCGGGCGCAGATCGAACGGGCGTGGTCGCTCTGCTGTGCGAAGCGATACTTGGGGTATCACAATCCGACTGTGATAAGGATTACGAACTCTCGAGTTTTAATTCTGGCGTCAGCACAGATGCGGAAGCCCGTCGCAGGAACGAAACGCCGTGGACGCGCGAGATTAACTACTTGAATGCCTATCCTGGTGCGACCTTCCGCGATAAGGTGGTTAATTTTATGGTGTCGTGCGGCATTACAATCGAAAAAATCAACGCTTTCCGAGCAGCTATGATCGACGGGACGCCGGAGACAGTGACGGCAGATATCGCAACGTACAGCATCACAAAAACACTCACTGATGTCACAGTCAGCAACGGAGCGGCATCTGTGCAGCAGTACCAGCCGTTCGTAACAAACGTCACTCCCACGAACGGCAAATTGATTGAATCCATCAAAGTGACGATGGGCGGGAAGGACGTGACTGCTGCTGTATTGCGTGGCAGCACGGACGTGCTGAGGCGAGCTGTACGGGTCGCTTTGACAAAATGCACAAGTAGCAACCCACGCGCGTATGTCATCGACGGGCAGTCTTATTGTACTGCGATAACTGCCGACACGGGGTGCGAAGTCAGTAATGTAAAAATCATGATGGGAGGTGAGGACGTGTCCACATTTTACAAAGATGGGGTCATAGCTATTCCAGAGGTGATCGGCGATATTGTTATCACGGCAACCGCTGTAGCCCAAGCCCCAGCATATACAAACCTGCTTGATGCCGCGATTGACATGGATGGCAACGTCATCGGGCATACGCCTATGTATAAAAATATGCGATACAATAGCAGCAGCGGTGCACCTGTTGCACACTCAGGGACGAATATCACGGGCTTGCTCCCGGTCAAAAAGGGTGATGTCGTGCGTATTCGATGGAAAGGGAACACTGATATATCATATCAATCTATCAAGTTTTTCAAGTCTGACCGAACCCAAGTCAAAGTCGGATATACATCTTTGGCCAATATCGAAAAAGGCCAAGCAGGGCCTGTTATAAACTTTAATGCTGCCAATGGAGTTGCCGATTTTAAATTCGACAGTTCAAATGGCGCAGCCTATTTTTCAATCGTGCTCTACGACACGCTGGAAAATGTAATTGTTACTACAAACGAAGAAATCATATAAGTCTCAAAAGAGCCTCTTGTTGATTTTACAGGATGCCCTACAGCATCGGATTGATGAGATGCAGAGATGAAGGAGGTAACAGCTGATGGAATTTGTTTCTTGCGATCCGTCAAATTACCGCGCCGGGCGCACGCAGCCGGTGCGGTACATCGTGATGCACTACACGGCAAACAACGGTGACACCGCGCGCAACAACTGCGATTACTACCACCGCGTGGGCAGCCTGCAGGCCAGCGCGCACTATTTTTGCGACGAGTATGGCGCGATGCAGTCCGTGCTCGAGTGCGACACGGCGTGGCACTGCGGCGCGCGGGCGTATTGGCACCCCGAGTGCCGCAACGGCAACAGCATCGGCATCGAGATGTGCAGCCGCAAGCGCGCCGACGGCAGCTACTACATCAAGCCGGAGACCGTGGCAAACGCCGCGACCTTGGCAAAAGGCATCATGCAGCGCTATGGCATCGACACGGAGCACGTTGTGCGGCACTACGACGTGACGGGCAAGCGCTGCCCCATGCCGTGGGTGGACGACCCGGCGCAGTGGACGGCATTTCTGGCCACGCTGATGCCGGAACACCCGAACGAAGAGGAGGAAGAACCCATGACACGATACAACAAAATCGACGACATACCCGCGTGGGCGCGCAGCGATGCGCAGCGGCTCATCGACCGCGGCGCACTGCGGGGCAATGAACGCGGCGAGCTGGATCTCTCGCTGGACATGCTGCGCACGCTGATCGTGTGCCAGCGGATGGTCGATCAGGCAAAGGAGACATAAATGGACCGACTCACAACGATCAAAGCGGCCGCCTGCACGGCGGCCGCAGCGCTGACGGCCTTCTGGGGCTGGACGGGCTGGCTGGCGGCGGCATGGTTTCTGGCCATGCTGCTCGACTATGCCACCGGCAGCGCCGCCGCCCTGCGCGCCGGAACGTGGAGCAGCCGCGCCGCCCGCGAGGGCCTGTGGCACAAGGCGGGCAGCGTGGCGGGCGTGCTCGTGGCGGCGCTGCTGGACTTTGCCCTGCGCGTGCTGCTCGGCAGCGTGCCGGGGCTGGGCATCGACTACGACGTGCTGCTGTGCCCGCTCGTGACGGCGTGGTATCTGCTGACGGAGCTGGGCAGCATCGCCGAAAACGCGGGTGCGCTCGGCGCACCGATGCCGCAGTTTCTCATGCGGGCGATCGCCGCCCTGCGCGCCGGCATTTCCGACCGCGGCGGCGGAGACGGGGACGGAGGCGGCGCGGCATGACGGACTTTTCCCCGCTGAATTTCCCGCTGCCGGAGCGCACCGGCGCCGAGGGGCTCGACGCGCGCGTGACGGCGCTGGAGGAGACGATCGTCCGGCTGCTGGAGGCGCTGCAGTACACACTGACGAACCTCGGGCGCGAAAACTTCAACCCCGCCGCGCTCGAACGGCTGCGCGCCGAGCTGCGCAGCGGGCAGACCACGAACCAGTAAGGAGGCAGGCAATGCATCTACCCACATTTCCCCGCGCCATGCCCGTGACGCGGCGCGTACAGACCGACTTTCGCGGCTACGACCACCGGCCGGGCTGCCCGGAGGGCGGCATCTACGAGATGACGAACGGCTCGGCGGCCGACGCGCCGCTGTTTTCCACGCGGCCGGGCCGCACGCTGACCTATCCGACCAGCGGCGGCCGCGCGAACGGACTGTTCGCCGTCGACGGCGGACTGCTCTGGTGCACGGGCCAGACGCTGTATTTTAACGGCACGCCCGTCGACGGCTGCACGCTCGTCAACGGGCCGAAGGTGTTCGCCGAGCTCGGCGGAACGGTGCTCATCTGGCCGGACAAGGTCTGGTACCGGCCGGATATGGGCACGTTCGGCAGCGCCGAGCCGAGCTGGAGCGGCACGGTGGCGCTCCAGCGCTCGGACGACAGCAGCGGCGCGCGCGCCGATTCCGTCGCCGCGAACGGCATCGACACGCCCTTTCGCGTGGGCGACGCCGTGACGTTCAGCGGCTTTTCCACGCCGGAGGACAACGGCACCTACATCATCCGCGCCATCGCGGGCGCGGTGCTCGTGTTCGACCCCGACACGTTCTCTGCCGTCGGAGCGGTCGAGCACATCACGGTCACGCGGCGCATGCCCATGGCGCTGCACGCATGCACATACGCCAACCGCATCTGGGCCTGCGCGCAGGACACCGTCTGGTGCACGAAGCTCGGCGACCCGCTGAGCTGGTACTGGTACGAGGCGGACGAAAACGGCACAGTCGCCACGGCGGCATGGAGCGTGGACGTCGGCACGCCGGGCAACTTTTCCGGCTGCGCGGCGACGGGCAGCGGCGTGGTGTTTCTCAAGCCGGACGGGCTCTGGCGGCTCTACGGCACGAAGCCGGACAACTTCCAGCTCATCGCCTCGGCGGCGCTCGGCACGGAGAAAAACTCCGGCCGCTCGCTCGTGACGGCGGCGGAGACGCTCTACTACCTCCCCCCCGCCGGGCCGGCGCGCACCTCCGGCGGACGGCCGGTGCGCATCGGCGACGCGCTCGGGCGCACGCTCACGGCCGGCGCGGCGGGCACGGACGGTACGCGCTGGTATCTCTCGGCGCACGATCCGCAAAACGCATGGCACCTGTTCGTATACGACACGCGCAGCGGCCTGTGGAGCCGCGAGGACGCATTTCACGCATCCGGGTTCGCCCGGCACGACGGCGCGCTCTACGCGCAGGATCCGAGCGGCGTCTGGCGCTTCGGCACGGGCAGCACGGCGCAGCTGGAGAGCATGCTGGAGACGGGCGATTTCGTCAGCGGCAGCCCGGACTGCAAGCGCCTGCTGCGCGTGCAGCTGCGGCTGGAGGCGGACGCGGGCGCAAGTGTCACGGCGGCGGTGCAGTATGACTCCGACGGCGTGTGGCACACGCTGGCGACCGTGGCGGCAGGCGCGAAGCGCTCCGTCACGCTGCCGGTGCTGCCGCGCCGGTGCGACCACTTTCGCCTGCGGCTGACGGGCACGGGGGCGTGGCGGCTGCTGTCGCTCGCGCGCACGGAGACCGCCGCCGGACCGCAGCACTGAAGAAAGGAGACCTTATGGCCACAAAATACAAATACGACAAGGACACCGACTACGCCGCGCTCATGGAGCGGGCGGCGCAGCGCGGCGACAACGCGGCCGCCGCGATCTATGAGCAGCAGCGCAACGCGAAGATCCGCGGCGAGGGCATGACCGATGTGACGCAGTCGAACGACTACGCGCAGTATCTGCCGCTTGAGGACGTGCCGGACTACGACGACACGCACCGCCGCCAGGCAGAGTCCCTGCTGACCGAGCGCGACACGACCGGGCAGCGCGCGCGCATCGACCAGATGCTCGACGCGCTGCTCGGCGAGGAATTCGACTACGACCCGGCATCGGACAAGCTCTACGCCACCTACCGGCAGCAGTATGAGCGGCAGGCGGATCTCGCATCGGCCAACGCCCTCGGCGCGGCGGCCGCGCTGACGGGCGGACGGGCCTCGACGGCGGCCGTGGCGGCGGCGCAGCAGGCGGGCGGATACTACCGCGCGATGCTCGCGGGCAAGCTGCCGGAGCTGGCGCAGCTCGCCTACGAGCGCTACAACGGCGAGCGCAAGACGCGCCTGAGCGCGATCGACGCGATGCTCGACGCGGCCGACAGCCGCGATGGCGTGACGAAGGCGCAGATCGCCGCGCTGCTCGACATGGACGACGCGGACTACGACCGCGCGGACAGCAAGCTGCAGCAGCAGGCCAAAGACGCGGCCGACCGCAAGGCCGCTGCCGACAAGAAGGCCAAGGAGGAAAAGGCCGCGCAGGAAGCGGCGGACAAAGCCGCGCGCAGTGAGGCGCGGCGGCAGATCACGCTCATCCTGCGCAACGGCGGCACCGTGCCCAACGACCTCTGGGAGCAGAGCGGCTACAGCGCCGTGACGATCGCGGCCATGCTGCGCGGGCGGAAGGGTTAAGCGTTATGTAAACTTAGCGCCGGTTTCGCTGCAATCAGTCGCTGCCGTGCCTTTCGCCGAAAAATAGTTATGTAAACCGCGCGAAGGAAAGAAGTCCCGGAAGCGAAAACGCTTCCGGGACTTTTGCGTGCTGTGTCTGCGCTCAGGCCGTGGCCTGCTTATAGCGCATGAGGATGGTTGCGACCTGCGCGCGCGTGGTGCTGCCGCCGGGTTCGAGATAGTCCGTCTTGTCGTGCGGAAGGCCCTTGATAAGGCCGTTGCCGACGGCCCAGGCCATCGCGTCGCGGGCATAGGCCGACACGCTGCCGGCGTCGGGGTAGGCGGCGAGCGAGGCGGCGTTGCCGGTGGCGTCCGGCGCGTACTTGGCCGTGTACCGGTACAGGATGGCGGCGAGCTGCTCGCGCGTGATCTGGCCGCTGGGGTCAAACGTCGTGGCGCTCGTGCCGTTGACGATGCCCGTGAGCTTCGCCCACAAGATGGCGTTGGTATACCACTGGCCGCGCGGCACATCGTCAAACGGGGCGCGGAGCTTGGCCAGCTCATAGCCCTCGACGACCTTCGGCTCGCCCTGGATGCGGTAGAGGATGCACACGAGCTGTGCGCGCGTGCACGTGCCGCTCGGGTCGACAGTCGTGGCCGAAAGGCCGTTGATATAGCCGCTGTAGATGCAGTAATCCAGCCCCGCGTGCGCCCAGTTGTCCGGCGCGGGCATATCGCGGAAGGCGTAGCCCGGGCAGGTCGGCCCGCCGGGGCAGACAGACGGCAAACCGGTAGCCGGAATGGTTTCTGCCTTTGTCTCTCCACAGACGGAACAAGTATAAACTCGAACCCCGGATGTTGTTGCAGTCGGCTTAATAACGACCTCTCCTGCATTCATCTTATGGCCAAACGCCGCCACTTCATTGCGGTGTTCTACAGCTCCGCATTTTGCACATGTATACAGGTCATAACCATCTTCCGTGCAAGTTGCAGGAGCACGCTTTGTCAGCTGCCAAGTATGCATATGCACACCGGTCGCCGGAATCGTCTCCGTTTTGGTATCCCCGCACACAGTACAGGTATAGGTGCGGACACCTGCCATATCTTCTGTCGGCTTCGTTGTCACTGTCCCGCTGTTCCATTTGTGTCCCAGCGGTTCTGAAGCGTCATATCGCTGTGTCGTGCCGCAGACACTACATGTGCACAGGATATAACCGCCCGTCGTGCAAGTGGCCGGAATCTCCTTGGCAACAAACGTATGCTCACCCGTTGCAGGGATTGTCTCCGTCTTCGTCGCGCCGCAGTCCGTGCAAGTATAGGTGCGGACACCAGCATGAATGCAGTCCGGTTTCGTGGTCACGATGCCGGAATCCCAGGTATGGTCCCGCAGCTTCGGGATGTCCTCGCCCACGCGCGCGTTGCAGCGCGCGCAGATGTGATAGCGGTAGCCGGTGGTCGTGTACGTCGGCTCCTGCGTGACGACCCACTCGCCCCAGTCGTGGCCGAGGGCGGGGATGGTATCGTCATAGTCCTTGCCGCAGCGCGGGCACGTGCCCTTGTAGTGGCCGGACTCGGTGCAGGTCGGGTCGGTACGCACGTCGGCATAGCTGTAGTCATGGCCCTTGGCGGGGATGACCTCGTCGATCTGCACGCCGCAGCGCGCGCACGTGCCGACGACGCGGCCGGACTTCGTGCAGGTGGCCGGGAACAGGTCGCAGCGGCTCAGGTCATGGCCGAGCGCGGCGATCTTCTCGGTGCGGGTCGCGCCGCAGCCCGAGCACTTGTAAAACACCGTGCCCTGCTCGGTGCAGGAGGCCGGGAAGGTCTGCGTCACCCAGGTGTGGTCGGTGGCGGCGACATAGGTGTCGTCCACAGGGGCATAGGTGCAGCCCTTCACCGTGCAGGCGTGGTGCGTGTAGCCCTGCTTGGTGCAGGTGGGGTCGACGACCGTGTCGGCGAACTGGGCGATGTGGTCGCCGTGCCAGAGACCGGTCTTGTAGCCCTGCCACGTGCCGTCGTCCTTGAGCTCGGCGGCCCAGGCGTAGCTGCCCTGCGTGTAATAGACCACGCAGTCGCGCGGGAAGGAGCTGTTGGTGTCCGCCGCGCCGGTGATGGTCTTGGCGGGGGCGTTTTTGAAGATGGCGCGCTTGAGCTGCGTGACCTTTGCGATCTGGGTCAGGCCCGCAGCAATATCATCCGCGTGCTCTTCGTTCCCATCTGGATTGTCCGGGTCGAGAATCCTGTTGAGGGCAGCCTTGATGGCGAGCTGCAGCGCGGCGTCCACACTGGTGAAGGCGCGGCCCTCGATCGTGTCGATCTTGTCGCCGAAGTAAGCCTCCTCGAGCAGCTCGCAGCCGGCGAAGGCGCAGCGGTCGATCTGCGCGACGCGGTTGGAGAGGTCGACGGACTTCATGTGGTTATCGCCGGCAAACGCGGCCACACCGATGGTGAGCTTCTTGTCTCCGGGACTGAAGGTGAGCTCCTCCATATAATAATCGCACAGGAAGGCGTAGTCGCCGATGCTCGTGACCTGCGAGGGGATGTTGAGCTTCTTGTGGTGGTTGACGAACGCGAACGCGCCCTTGCCGATCGTCTGCAGGTTCGACGGCAGGCCGAGCGTCGTGTCCTCCTGACCGAGGATGCGGTCCCACGCGAAGGCCCACGGGCCGATATACGTCAGGCCGTTCGGCAGGCGCAGCTCGGCGAGCATGGTGCAGCTGTAAAACGCATGATCCTCGATGCGGCGCAGGCGGCTGCAGGCGCCCGCGCGCACGAAGGTGAGCGTGTCGCAGCCGTAGAAGGCGTACTGATCGATGAGCTCGAGATTGCGCGGCATGTTGATGGCCGAGAGGTACTCGTCCGCATAAAACGCACGGTCGCCGATGGTGGCGATGCCGTCGTCCAGGAACATGCACGTCAGGTACTGGCAGTCCTTGAAGGCGCGGTCGCCGACGTTCGTGACGCCGGTGGTGAAGGACTGTTTTTTCCCATCCCACTCCTCGGTGGTGGCGCCGGCGATATAGGCCAGAGCCAGATACTCCTCGCCGAGGTTATCCACGGTCGTCGTGCCGATGGGCTTGCCGTTGTCGTTGTACTCCGTGACATCGACTTTGCCCATCCAGGGGGCTTTCTGACCCCTGACCCCATAGTCCGCCATCGGGCCGTCGCCGAAGATGTACACGCCGTAATACTGCGCGTCCTCGCGGTAGTCGTGCTCCTGCCAGATCTGCTGCAGGGCGGGGTTGTCCTGCACGACGGTGGGGTTCGTGACCTCGTAGATTTTATAATGTACGCTGGCCTCGTTCTCGGCGGGGCCGCAGTCGCCATGCGCGACTTCTTTGCCGAAGAGCTTTTTGATCTGATCCGGCTGGTTGAGAAACTGCTCAACCACGCCCGCGATCGTGCCCGCCTGCGCCGGCGGGGCGCACACGCTCAGCAATCCGGCCGCGAGCACAAAGCACAGCAGCAGCGACAACACTCGTTTTTTCATATGGTTCCTCCCTCCGAAATGGACACTCCGGTAACAATGTCTACACGGCCAGTATACAGGACGCGCCCCGCTTTTGCAACGGGTCGTGCGCGCATGGGCGCGAAAAAATGCACATTTTGTTTACACAAATGAAACAAAATGTAACGCTCAAAACGTTTTTTCGGCGATCCCCATTGCACACTTTCCCAGGCATATGGTATATTTTCGACAGATAGGTATTACGGTTGTACACATGCATCACAACAAAGGAGGACAAAGGATGAAAAAGCGCGTGCTCTCGCTGGCGCTGTGTCTCGTTCTGGTCGTGGGGCTGTTCTCCGGCCTGACCGTGAACGCATCGGCCGGCAAAATCGACGATCTGAAAAAGGAGATCGCCGAGAAGCTCATCAAGGAGAAGATCGAGCAGCTCAAGGAGGAGTTTGAGATTCCGGATCTCGACACGGATGCCATTCTCAGCAGCTTTACGACCGCAGCCACAGAGGGCGACTTCGGCGAGAACAGCTGCCTGCACTGGAAGGTCACATCCACGTTCACGAGCAAAACGCTCACCATCACCGGCAGCGGCGCCATGCCCGACTTTGATTTTCCCAACGGCAGCCTCGCGCCGTGGTGGAACTATGAGGCGCTCGGCATGAACGCCCTCTCCGAGATTGATTTTGACATCAAGGGCAAGCTCAAGACCGTCATCATCGGCGAAGGCGTCACGAACGTGAGCAACTACGCACTGTTCTTCCTGCCGGCCGCCACGCAGGTCACGCTGCCGGACAGCGTGACGAGCATCGGCCGCTACGGCATCGCCATGTGCTCCAAGCTCACGGGTCTGTCCATCCCCAAGGGCGTGACCGGGATCGGCGACTTTGGTCTCGCGGGCAACGGGCTGACCGCCATCACGCTGCCCGACGGGCTGCAGAGCCTCGGCCGCGGCGCGTTCGACTCCTGCGCCAGCCTCACGAACACCACTCTGCCCGCCGCCATCACGGCCGTGCCCGGCAAGTGCTTTGCCGACTGCACGAAGCTGCTGAACGTCAAATACGCCGGCACGGTGACCGCCATCGGCGCGTCCGCCTTCACCGGCTGCACCGCGCTGACGGATGTCACCATTCCCGCGGGCGTGAGCACCATCCCCGAGGACTGCTTCCGCGGCTGCACCGCGCTGACGGACATCGACCTGCCCGGTACGGTGACGAGCGTCGGCCACAACGCCTTCACCGGCTGCACCGCGCTTAAGGACGTGCGCTGCTACGGCACGACCCCGGCGGTCGAGCCGGGCAACTCGGAAGCGCACAGCTTTGAGCCCGCCACCGTCACCATCCACTACAACCCCGCCATGAACTGGACGCTCGACGCGGACGGAAAGTGGCAGGGCTACACCGTCAGCGACAAGGGCGCGTGCCTGCACACCGACTACGGCACGACGGAGCACACCGTGCCCGCCACCTGCGGCGAGGCCGGCCGCGTCGACACCATCTGCTCCAACTGCGGCGAGGTCGTCTCGACCAGAGAGCTCCCGCCCACCGGCGCGCACGACTGGGACGGCGGCACCGTGACCACCGCGCCGACTGAGACCACGCCCGGCGTGCGCACCTTCACCTGCAACGTCTGCGGCGATATCCGCGAGGAAACCATCCCCGCCACGGGCGCGCACGACTACCAGTTCACCAAAACCGTCGACCCGACGTGCACGGACGGCGGCTATGACCTCTACACCTGCAGCGGCTGCGGCGCGACCGAACGGCGCAACCTGACCGACGCGGCCGGCCACAAGTGGGACGGCGGCACCGTGACCACCGCCCCGACTGAGACCACGCCCGGCGTGCGCACCTACACCTGCACCGTCTGCGGCCAGACCCGGACGGAGGCCATCCCCGCCACGGGCGCGAGCACCTGCACCGGCGGCCCGAGCTGCCCGAGCTACGGCCTGCACGATGTGGCCGGGCCAGACTACTGGGCGCACAAGGGCATCGACTACTGCGTGCGCAACAGGCTGATGAGCGGCGTCGGCGCGGGCACGTTCTCGCCGGACACGGCCTGCACGCGCGCACAGATCGTGAAGATCCTCTATAACCGCTCCGGCAATCAGACCGACTACAGCTACTACTACCTGCCGTTCACCGACGTCGCCCCCGGCGCGTGGTACTACAACGCCGTCGCCTGGGCGTACTGCAACGACGTCACTTCCGGCACGAGCGCGACTACGTTCACGCCCAACGCCGCCATCACGCGCCAGCAGCTGGTCACGTTCCTGTACCGGTACACGGTCAAGTACGCGCCGGAATTCACCGGGAACGCCGCGCCGATCAGCGCCTTCCCCGATGCCGGCAGTGTGGCCAACTGGGCCTACGCCGCGATGTCCTGGGCCGTCGGCAACGGCCTCATCAAGGGCAATGGGCACGACAACGGCCTGGACTACCTCGACCCGAATGGCAGCGCCACGCGCGCGCAGACGGCCACCATCATCATGCGCTACTGCCAGCTCATCGGCGCGTGAGCCGGCACTGCCGCCCCATAGCACCCCGCCCCGGGAGCGAACGCTCCCGGGGCTTTTTGCGCGCGGCGCGGGCGGAGCGCGCGGTGCGGGACGGCGCGGACAGGCAAAAATGTGCGGCTGCGGCGGACAGGTGTGCCCGGCCGGCAGAGCCGCCGCGGAGAGCCGAGAAAGGCCATGGGAAACGGCGGCTTGTTTACATAACATCGTTAATTGCACCGCATTTATGTTGAAAAGTCTGTTGGCAATGTGGAAAAACGGTTTCCATAACGCCGATTTTGGCCGCGAAACCCGGCAACCGGCGCGCAGGTATCCATATCGGAGTCGAAAAAGCGAGCAGCAGAACGGCAATTGCATTTGACAACAATTTGACATCAAAGTCCATGACAAATTCAATCAATTTGTTACACATCGTTGGTATGTGTCCATTGAGTTTTGGCCGTTTCTTGCATATAATGCACTTGTAACCGGCAATACCAACCATCCGATGTCGTCTATTGTGTGGGACGGCGTTGGAAATCTTACGAAAGGAGTAAAGTAACATGGGTCTTATTCAGACTGGTCTTGGCATCGCTTCCGATATCCTCGGCAAGTGCGGTGAGGACAAGGCGAAGGCGATCGTTGATGCGATCTCCGATGCGCTGCCGAACTGGCTCGCCATGTAATTTGCGAACATATGAAAACCCCGGAGCTTCGGCTCCGGGGTTTTTCTGTCAGAAAAACGGATGCTTCCCGCGTGCCCTACGCAGCCCGCAGCATCGAAGCGCACAGAAAACGGCTGCAGCCGCCGGTGGTACGGGAAAAATGACAAACGGTTGCGAATTTCAGCTAAACGTTATATTCTTCGTTATTTGTCCGTTGCGTTTTTCCTGTTTTTCGGGTATTGTGGCCTTGTAACCGGTAATATCAACCATCCGGTGTCGCCGAATGTGTGCGGCGGCATTGGAAATCTGACGAAAGGGGTAAACGGACTATGTTGTATGGCGCTCTGGAACTGACTGCGAAAATTCTCGGCATCTGCAAGGAGTACGAAGCACAGGAAATCGTGCAGGAGATCGCAAACTCTCTGACCATGCCGATCGACTGATTTGGTTTGCAGCAGCCCCGGAGCAGAAATGCTCCGGGGCTTTCTGCCGCGGCCCTTACACCGGGGAGACCCCGTCAGGATTCTATGACTTCCTTCTGCTCGGGCACGCCGGTATATTCGAACACGTAGTCCACGGCGCGGTTGCTCACGCGCTCGAGCGACTCATACGTGCTGCCGCCGATGTGGAACGTGGCGATGAAATTATCCAGGTGGATGAGCGGGTCATCACACGCCGGGGGCTCGTGCACGAACACGTCGCTCGCCGCGGCGCGGATCTGCCCCGTGGTGAGGGCGACATAGAGATCGTGCTCGTTGACGATGCCGCCGCGCGAAGTATTGACGAGCAGCAGGTCCGGATTCGCGGCGGCAAACACCGGCGCGTTGATGAGATCGCGCGTGGCGTCGCAGAGCGTGATGCTCACGTTCACGAAGTCCGAACGGCGGAAGAGCTCCGGCAGCGTCGCCACCTGCTCATAGCCCCAGGCGGCGCACTCGGCGGCCGTGCGCCGCGGATTCCAGCACAGGACGCGCACGTCGAACGCCGCGCGCAGGATGTCCGCCACGCGGTGGGCGATGTTGCCCGTGCCGACGAGGCCGAGCGTGCGGCCGGTCATCTCGTGGCATACAAACTCCTCCGCGCCGAAGTGGTCGAAGCGGCCGGCACACAGGCCGTTGTTGACAAATTTCAGCTGCCGGTTGAGCGCCAGCAGATCCGCCACGGCCAGCTCCGCGACGGCCGGCGCGCCGAGGCCCGGCACATTCGGCACGGGCACGCCGTACTCGGCGGCAGCAGCGGTGTCGATCGTGTCGCGGCTGACGCCGTGCATGGCGATGACCTTCAGGTTCGGCGCGCGCGCGATGACCGCGCGCGGCACAACCGCGCGGCGGATGATCATGGCGGCGAGCTGCTCGGGGTGGTCGAAATTGTCCACGATCTCAAAATGGCGCGCGAGCCGGGCATAGGCCGACGGCGCGATGTGTTCACTCAAGTAGACCTGCATGATGGGCTCCTTCCTCCGGAAAAAGGCCCCACTGCAAACGCAGTGGGGCCTGATGCCGTCTTTGGTTTTATCCGCGGCCGCTGCCGCGGCGGCGGCCGCGCGTGCGGTCGCTGTAGAGGCGGTTGCCGGCCATGCGGCTGTCCGACTCCTGCATGAACTGCTTGAGCCGGTCTTCAAACGCAGCGTCCCCGCTCGGGCCGCTGACCTGTCCCGCCGGCTGGGCCGAACGGTTGTTCGGGCGCGCGGCGCGCGGTGCGCCGCCATTATTATTCGGGCGGTTGCCGCCCGGACGGCCGCCGTGCATCGGGCGGTTGTTCGGACGCTCGGGCGCGGGCTCTGCCTTCTTGATGGACAAATTGATCTTCCCATCCGGCGTCACGGCCAGCACGCGCACCTTCACCTTATCACCCAGCTTCAAAAACTCGTTGACGTCGTTGACGTAGGTGTTGGCGATCTCGGATATGTGCACCAGACCGCTCCTGCCGTCCGGCAGGCTCACAAACGCGCCAAACTTCGTGATACCGGTGACGGTACCCTCCACAACTGCTCCGACTTCCACCTGCATACGGTTCGTTTCTCCTTGCTCAATCACTCGTGTCGTAAAAAATCTTTTCACCGGGCTTGACCAGACCGAGCTTTTCGCGCGCGACCGACTCGATCATGTCGTCGTCCTCGCTGTGGTCGATCTGATATTGCAGCTCGGCGTTGGCCTGGGTCATTTCGGACACCTGCTGCTGCAGCGTCGCCGCGCGATCCTGAAGCTGCCGGGTCTGCCGGTGCACCACAAACAGGCTGATGAGCGCGTACACCATCAGCACCGCGATGACCAGCGTTGTAAAGATGCTTGCCTTTTTGAATTTCACAGTCTGCAGAACCTCCCCCCGGATCGTATCTGCTTCCAGTAATACAGTCTATTCTAAAACATCTGCGGCGATTTTGGAAGCGTTTTTTTGCAAAAATCCAAACTTTTTTTGCAAATTTCTGTCCGGGGGCGGCAAATTGGCGCGTTTTTTGCGCGCAGCGGCGGGAAAATTGCTCCAGCGGCGGCAAAACCTGTCCGCTGACCCAGGCAAAGTAGCCCGTCCAGCCAGCCGCGATGGCGAGAAACATGAACAGGCGCACCTGCCCCGAGCCGGCCGCCATGCCGAAGGCGAACACCGTCAGCCCCACCGCCAGGCAGAACACGGCGTCGAGCACCGCGCGGAGAAAGGCCCGGCGCGCATGGCGGCGCGGCACGCGCAGCACATCGAACAGCAGCCCGAGCGCCGCGCCGAGCCCCAGCGCCAGCGCCACCTGCCCGAGCTGGGCGAGCGGGTGCAGGCTCATCCGCCGAACAGGCGCGACCAGAAGCCGCCGCCGGACGCCGTCTCCTCTGTGTAGTCGAGCGCGTCAAACGCGCCGTCGATGGCCAGCTCCCCCGTGTCGATCGCAAGGCGGCCGACGCGCAGCCCCTCCCCGTGCACGGTGAGCATCCCGCGCGACGTGCGCATGGAGACCTCCGTGTCGTCGAAGCGCACGACCTCGTCGACGCCCGTGACGGTCAGATGGCTGCGCTCGTCGAGCGTGACCGCGTGCGGCCGGCGCTGCGGCGCGGCCTTCTTGTCCTCGTATGGCATAGGCTCCCCTCCCGGTTCTGGTTTGCTACCAGCGTATGCGGGGATGGCGGGCGGTATGCGGGGAGGTGGGCAACACCGGCGGCACCGGCAGTGAAAGAACCTTTCCACCGCATCCGCTTCGCTGCGCTCAGCACCCTCTCGGCAAGGAGAAGGCAGCGCCAAAGGCGATGCACGATCTCACCCGAGGCGGGCGTTGCCCCCTCGGGCTCCCCCGCTTTCCAACATCGCTGCCGGTTGTGTGCTGTGCGTTCGACGCTCTGCATTATGTAAACTATAAATCAACACAAATGCATAGAAAGCAAGCCGTTCCGGATATGGAGCGGCCTGTTTCATTTCGTTATGTCAACCAGCGTCATTGCCGAGCTCGCTGCCGAGCGCGTCGCTCAAAGCGGCAAACTGGGCGAGGCTGAGCGTCTCGCCGCGCACGCGCGCATCGAGCCCGCAGGCGGCGACGGCCGCGGCGGCGCGCGCCTTGTCACAGCCGGGCACGCCGGCCGAGAGCGCGTTGACGAGCGTCTTGCGGCGCTGATTGAACGCCGCGCGCACGACGGTGAACAGCAGCTTTTCATCCTGCACGGCGACGGGCGGGGACTTGCGCACGCGCAGGCGCACGACGGTGCTCGTGACCTTCGGCGCGGGGACAAAGCAGTGCGGCGGCACGTCGAAGAGCAGCTCCGGCTCGGCGTGCCACTGGACGAACACGGTCAGCGCGCCGTAATCCGCCGTGCCGGGCCGGGCGCACAGGCGGCGCGCGACCTCACGCTGGATCATGACGGTGACGGTGTCGAAGCAGCCGGCGGTGAGAAACGCCGTGAGCAGCGGTGACGTGACGTTATACGGCAGGTTCGCGCACACGACGGGGCGCAGACCGGCGAAGCGCTCGGCCACCAGCTGCGGCAGGTCGAGCGCGAGCACGTCGCCAAAGACGAGCTCCACGTTTTCATACCCCGCGAGCGTCTCGGCCAGCACGGGGCGCAGGCGCTCGTCGAGCTCGACGGAGACGACCTTCCCGGCGCGCTGCGCGAGCTGCTCGGTCAGGCAGCCGATGCCGGGGCCGACCTCGAGCACGCCGGTGCGCGCGTCCGCGCCGGAGGCGTCGGCAATGTCGGCCGGCACCCACGCGGCGGTGAGAAAGTTCTGCCCCAGGGACTTGGAAAAGCGGAAATCGTGCCGCGCGAGCAGCGCGCGGATGTCCGCGAGATTTGTCAGATTCATACGCAGGCCCTCACTTCAACAGCTTTTCAAACGCCTGACGGCGCGGGTCGTGCCCCGGCTCATCGCAGAGGATGTTGCCGCAGAAGCGGTAGCCGTGGCGCTCGAGGAGCTTTTTCTGCGCGCCGTTGTGCCGGTGCGTATCGACGCGCACGGCGTGCGCGCCGCTTTCACGCGCGAGCCGCTCGACCTCCTGCATGAGCAGGTCGGACAGGCCCGTACCGCGCCAATCGGCGCTGACGGCGTTGCGGTGCAGCACGGCGGCGTGGTCACGGTCCGAGCGCCAGCGCCCGTCCGTGAGCGCGTCATAAGCAGGCTCGGGCGCGAAGGTGAGCGTAAACACGGCGGCGACCGCACCCTGATACGTGAGCACATGGCACGTGCCGGCCGCGATGTCGGCGCGGAAGGTGTCCTCGTTCGGGTACGCGCCCTGCCACTGGTCGACGCGGTGACGGCGCAGGTAATTGCGCGCCTGCTGCACGATGGCGAGGATGGCCGGGAGGTCGTCCTCCGCCGCCGGGCGGCAGACGGGCGGCTCTGTCAGCTGCGGGCGGCTGCGGTCGCGCCGGATCTTATCGAGCAGGCGCTGCTCGTCCGGCGTCGGGGGCGTCTGCTGAAAGAGATCGGGCCGCTTTGTGAGCGTGCGCTCCAGACTCTGGCGCGTGCGCCAAGCTTCAATTTCCGCGTGGTTGCCGCCGCGCAGCACCTCCGGCACGGTGCGGCCCTCCCACGTCTCGGGGCGGGTATACTGCGGGTACTCGAGCCGGCCAGCCCAATGGCTCTCGCCGGTGTAGCACTCGGTGTCCGACAGGACGCCCGGCACCATGCGGCAGACGCAGTCCGTGACGACCATGGCGCCGAGCTCGCCGCCCGTGAGCACAAAGTCGCCGATGGACAGCTCCTCGTCCACACACGCCTCGATAAAGCGCTCATCCACGCCCTCATAGTGGCCGCAGACGAGCACGAGCTGGTCATAGTCGGCCTTGAGCTGGCGGGCCTTCGCCTGCGTGAACGTCGCCCCCTGCGGGGAGAGGTAAATGACGCGGCGGCGCGCTTTGGGCACAGTGCTGTCCGCGAGCGCGGCGTCGAGGCAGCTTTTGAGCGGCTGCGCCATCATGACCTGCCCCCAGCCGCCGCCGTAGGGATAGTCGTCGACCTGCTTTTGCCGGTTTTCGGTATAGTCGCGGATCTGGTGGCAGCGGATATCGAGCAGGCCGCGCGCCTGCGCCCGGCCGAGGATGCTCTCGCCGAGCATGGCGCGCATCGTGTCGGGAAAGAGGGTGAGAATGTCGATGCGCACGCGCTCACATCCCTTCGATCAGGTGCACGACCATGCGCCCGGCGGCGGGGTCGATGCTGCGCACGAACTCCGGCCGGTCGGGGATGAGCACCTCGCGGTCGCCCTGCACGACGTAGACGCTGCCGCGCGGCAGGTCCAGGATCTCGCGCAGTGTGCCGAGGGTCTCGCCCGTGTCGGTCTCGACGGCGATGCCGAGCAGGTCCTGCTGGAAATACTGTCCGTCCGGCAGCGTGACGTCCGCGCGCGCGATGGACACGACGCGGTTTTTCAGCGTCATGGCGGCGTTGACATCGTCCACGCCCTGAAACTTCACGACGAGCATGCCCTTGTGCACGCGGCTGTGCGCGACGTGCATGGGCGCGCCGTCGATATAAAACGTCCGGAAGCCGAGCAGGAACGCCGCGTCATCCGCCCACGGCTGGATGCGCACCTCGCCGCGCACGCCGTGCGTGTTGACGATCTTTCCTGCCTCCAGATACGGTTTTTGCATCGTTGGTTGTCCCCCTTTTTGGGTGTAGGTGCAAAAAACGCACTGCACGGGTGCAGCGCGTTTCCTGCGTCAATCCATGATCTCCACGGAGACTTTCTTGCCCTTTCTCTGGGCGACGGCCTTCATCAGGATGCGGATCTCTTTGACGATCCGGCCCTGACGGCCGATGACCTTGCCCATATCGCCGTCGGCGACGCGCACTTCAAACACGGTCTCGCCGTTGGCCTCGCGCTCGGTCACAGAGACCTCGTCCGGTTTTTCCACGAGGTTCTGCACAATATAGGTCAGAAGCTCTTTCATCTTTGGGGTCTCTCCTTATTCCGCTGCGATGGCTTTCTTGAGCAGCACACGAACGGTATCCGTCGGCTGTGCACCGTTGGCGAGCCAGTAGTTGGCGCGCTCGGCGTCGACGACGATCTTCTTATCCGTGCTCAGCGGATCGTACGTGCCGATCTCCTCAATGCATCTGCCGTCGCGTGCGAAACGGGAGTCCGCCACCACGATGCGGTAGTACGGGGCCTTCTTGGCGCCCATTCTGCGAAGTCTGATCTTGACCATGTATCTTCACCTCCATCAAAGTTCTCTGTATCTCCAGCTCCCTGCGGGAGCTTGGAACCAATTTAGAATCCGTACGGACGGCCGCCGCCGAACAGATTGCCCAGCCCGCCGAGTCCGCCGCGGCCGCCGCGCTTCATACGGCGCATGGCCTTGCTGTTTCCGGACATCTGGCGCACGAGCTGCTGCATGAGCTCGAACTGCTTGAGCAGCTTGTTGATCTCGACCACGCTCGTGCCCGCGCCCGCCGCGATGCGCTTTTTGCGGCTGGAGTTTAAGATGGCGGGGTTGTCGCGCTCGCCGGGGGTCATGGACTGGATGATCGCCTCGATGCGGCCCATGGCCTTCTCATCGACGTTCGCGCCCGAGAGGGCCTTGGCGTCCATGCCGGGGATCATGCCGGCGATGTCCTGCAGAGAGCCCATGCCCTTGATCTGCTGGAGCTGGTCGTAATAATCCGTGAGCGTGAAGCGGTTCTGCCGCAGACGCTCGGCCATTTCCTCGGCCTTTTTCTGGTCGAGGTTCTGCTCGGCCTTTTCGATGAGCGTGAGCACATCGCCCATGCCGAGGATGCGGCTGGCCATACGTTCGGGGTGGAATGGCTCGATCTGGTCGAGCTTCTCGCCGATGCCGGCAAACTTGATGGGCTTGCCGGTCAGCGCCTTGATCGACAGCGCGGCGCCGCCGCGGGCGTCGCCGTCGAGCTTGGTGAGCACGACGCCGTCGATGCCGAGCGCCTCGTCAAAGGCGGTGGCGGCGTTCACGGCGTCCTGA
>ENA-OUQK01000441-OUQK01000441.1-human-gut-metagenome-genome-assembly--contig:-NODE-441-length-25267-cov-4.398064_pt1 | contig 25267 bp, 18 predicted proteins | sample MGYA00237954_ERZ548842 | MGnify/ENA primary metagenome ERZ548842 (study PRJEB26490, sample SAMN05194704) | human gut metagenome | biome: terrestrial biome; feature: human-associated habitat; material... | reverse complement strand
CCTGCTGCGCTCCTGCGAGGGGTGGTTCTCCGCCGTCTACCTGAACCTCCATGCCCTGGCCGAGCGGGGGAGCCTGCTGCAGCCGGGGTCGGACATCTACGCCATGTTCACCGCCGCCATGCTGGAGTCCCTGCCCGAGAAGACCCGGGGCTTCCTCGCTGTGATGGGGCTGGCCGATGAGTTCACGGTGGAAATGGCCCGGGCTGTCACCGCCCTGCCCGACGCGGAGGAGGTGCTGCGGGCCCTCACCCAGCAAAACGCCTTTGTCACCCGCCTGCCGGACGGGGTGAGCTTCCGCTTCCACCACATGATGAAAGAGTGCGCTGAGCGGCTCTTTGCCCAGCTGCCCGCCGCCCGGCAAACGGAGGTCTGGCAGCGGTATGGCCATTGGTATGCCCAAAAAGCCCAGTACCTCCACGCTTTGCAGGCCTTTGAGCACTGCGGCGACCGCGACGCAGCCCTTGCCGTCATCGAGGCGGACGCGGGGAATCTGCTTGCCTCCCTCAGCCCCGCCGAGCTGCTGCAGCGGCTGGACCGCTGCCCGGTGGAAGCGCTGCAGCGCCACCCGCTGGCCATTCTGGTGCTGATGCGCCGGATGTTCACCTGGCAGCAGATCCCCAAAATGATGGAGCTGAAAGCCCTGCTGGAAGCCGCCGTGGCCCAACACCCCGAGTGGCCCGCCGCCGAGCGGGGCAACCTGCTGGGGGAGTGCGACCTCATCCAGAGCTTCTTGTTCTACAACGACATCACCCAGATGAGCCGCCTCCACCGCAGCGCCAGCCGCCAGATGAGCCGCTCCGCCGTCACCCTGCGCAACAGCGGCAGCTGGACCTTCGGCTCCCCCTCGGTGCTGATGATGTACTACCGCGCCCCCGGGGAGCTGGGCAAAGAACTGGCCGAAATGTACGAGTGTATGCCCCATTACTATAAAATCACCAACGGTCACGGCCGGGGGGCCGAGCTTTTGATGGACGCGGAGGCCGCCTACCTGCAGGGGGCGTGGGAGAAAGCCGCCGTGCTGCTGGAGCGGGCCCGGGCCGACGCCGCCGGGCAGGAGAACATGACCCTCTGTTGCGACTTTTTGGCCCTGCGGCTGACCCTGTGCGGCAAGGGGAAAGAGGGGTACGATTTTGCCGCCAAGCGCGCCGCCTTGCTGCAAAAGCACGACGGGGTGCAGGTGCATCTGCTGGAGAGCATTGCCGCTTATTTCTACGCTTTGCAGGGCAGGCCGGAGCAGGCCCCGGAGCTGTTCCGGGAGCACAAGCTGGCCGAGGTGAGCTTCTTTGGGCCCTGCCGCCCCATGATGTCCCTCATCGAGCAGCAGGTCTGGCTGGCGCAGGGGGAGTACGTGAAGGTGATCGCCCACAGCGAGGGCCTGCTGCGCCGGTGCGAGGCCATGCACTACGGGCTGGTGGGCCTGCAGGCCCGCATCCAGCTGGCGGCGGCGCAGCTGCGCTTTGGCCAGCGGGCCGAGGCCCGGGCCGCGCTGGCAGCGGCTTTGCTGGACGCGCTGCAGGACGATTTCTGGGTGCTCTTTGTGGAGCAGTATCCCGCTCTGGCCCCCCTGCTGGAAGAGGAGGACTGGGCCGTGTGCGAGCCGCGTCTGGGGCCTTTCGTGGCCCGCATCCTGCCCGCAGGCCGGGCCTTTGCCGCCCGGCTGGGCCTGCCCGCCCCCACCCCCGCGCCGGAACTGCCCCTGACCGACCGCGACCGGGAGCTGGCCCGTCTGGTGGCCGGGCGGTGCACCAACAAGGAGATCGCCGCCGCGCTCTACCTCTCCGAGGGCACGGTGAAGCAGTACATCAACCAGCTCTACGCAAAGCTGGATATGGGCGGCGACCCCCGCACCCGCCGCGCCCGGCTGGCGGAGTGGTACCAGAAAAACGCCCCCCGGAATTAACCAAAAACTAACCCCGGGTTAATAGCAAAAATCAAAGCTCCACGGTATCCTAAAAGTGAACCGTGGAGCTTTTTTCCTGCAACAAAATTGGGTGAAAGAAGGAGGCTTTTGCAATGAAGCGAAGATGGAAGAAATTCCTCGCCGGGGTGCTTTCCGCAGCCCTCGCGCTGAACCTCGCGGCCCCGCTGGCACTGGCGGGCAGCTCGACGATCGGAGCAGCTTGCAGTGTGACAAGTGTGTTTCTGTATCCGGAGTATGTCGGACGGGTCGATGGTGAGAATGTGAGTTGCATTCAGGGTGAGGTATCCTATGACCATGGCCTTTTGACCTTTCACGGAGACGTGACGCTGACCACAGTTGGAGTTGCGGATTTGGGGACGGTCCCGCTGGTCAAAGCCCTCAGTGAAAAAAATCTGAGGCTGGTGGCAAACGGCAAGGTGACGGGCAGGACGAAAGGCAACGGCATTGAGGAAACAAAAGAGATCGCCGGGGGAGAATACGATCTCACCTATGCCGATCTGGGTGCCTATTTGGATACTAAGCCGAACGGAATTTTGGGCGGAGACACAGGAACAACGATCACAGCCGGGACCGAAATCACGCTGAAAGATTTTCATACGGGCATCGGCGGAGGAGACGTCCGGATCGATGGCACCGTGAACATCACAGGGGCAATGTTCGAGGGAGCAACCTACGGCATCGCCAATTTCACTACCATGAACCCGGGCAGCGAGCTGGAGATCCATGCGGATCGGTACATCAGGAAGGATTGTATTCTGACATACAACGGCGGCCATCTGCTTATGATTGTGGCGGAAAACGGCGACGGCAATAACATCGTCCAGGGGAGACTGAGCATCGGAAATGACGTAAGCAGGTTCTGGTATCGCACCGACGAGAATGGAGCGTATACGGAAATCAACGTGAAGGAAAATTATGAGAACTTTACGGCTGCCATAGGACAGAACCAAGACTATCTGGAACTGACGGATGTGGACCCGGACCAGCCGGAAAGCGAAACCTACGACCTCTGGGTAGCAGGCAAGCAGGTCACAAAGACCAACCAGAGCAACGTGCTGGGTGACGGCACCGTGTCCTATGACCCGGATACCCACACCCTGACCCTGAACAATGCACACCTCACGCTGGACGAGGATGCGGAGGAAGGCATTTCCAGCTGCATCGATTCCGACTTGACGGATGATATGCTGACCATTACCGGCACCGCCAGCCTTTCCGATGCCGACGGGATCATGACGGTTGGCCCGCTGACGCTGGATAACGCAACCCTCACCCTTACGGGCGAAAGCGGGGACGGCGTCGAGGACGCGATCCGGGCAGGCAGCCAGTGTGACAAAGACATCACCATCCGAAACAGCACCGTGACCATTGCGGACTCAAACGCGGAGGGAGACTTCTTCCACTATGGCATTCGGTGCGGCAAGCTCACCGTGGCAAACAGCACGCTGAACGTGAAAGTCGGCGGCTCGGCCATCGTGGCAGACGAGTTGGTGGCTTCCGGCGCAGGCACCGTCATCACGGCGGAAACGGATGCATCGGAGGAAGAGGAGTATTATGCTCTCGAACTGGACAATGAAAACCCTTTGACCCTGAACGACGGCCTCGCTCTGGTGGAAGGCAAAGTAAACGAGAGCAAGAAGGCGAAGATCGCCCGGCCGGAGCAGGCCCCCACAGACTATACGGCCTACTGGGTCGTCCGCCCGGGGGACAAAGCGGAGCCGTCGATGCAGATCCCCGGTGCGATCACCAGCAGCGAGGAGGAAGAACGCCTCTTTGAGGGCTGGTTCCTTGAGGACGGCACCCGCTTGGAGGATAGCCCCTACTACATGGGCCCGGGCGCGGACCATGTGGGCAACCTCGACCGGGACGTGACCTTCTATGGCCATTGGCGCACCGCCGAGAGCGACGAGGGCAGCCCAGACGGCGGAGACGGCTTCGGCATCCTTTTGGCAGGCGGCGCAGTCGTGGGCGTGGCGGGCGTCGTGGCCTATCAGGTTGGCACGAAGCTCATCCTTGACCAGCTCCTGCCCGCAGGGGTGGCCGTGCCCCATACCCGCGCCGAGCTGGCAATGCTCCTCTGGAACACCGCGGGCCGCCCGGCCCCGGCCGCTCTGCCCGCCTTTGCGGACGTAGCCGACCCGGAGCTGGCCCAAGCCGCCCAGTGGGCCATCGAGCAGGGCTACCTGAAAGCCCGCGCCGACGGCAGCTTTAAGCCGGACAAGGGCGTTGCCAAGTGGCGCGTCATCCGCGGCTACCGGGCAGTGACCGAACCATGACCGTGCAGGTAAAATAGCCCCACAGCACAAGGCCCCGCAGACTTTGAAAAAGGTCTGCGGGGCCGCTGTTTGTTTATGCACCTTGCCGCCGCTTGCACCAGCGGAAAGCTGCTGCCCAACATGGAGCGCATGGAACCCTTCAACGTGATCTACCAGACCGCCGAGGACGGTCTGGGCGATACGGTCAAGCCCCGCCTGATCGAAGCCGGGGCAGACCTCGACCGGGTGCTGGTTATTGACGACAGCGATGTGCAGCTGACGCTTTCGGACGAACGAATTGAAAAAGCCATCATCGAGAACAACGCCCGATTGGTCATTATCGACCCGATCCAGGCGTATCTCGGTGCGGATGTGGACATGAACCGGGCAAACGAAGTGCGCCCCATCTTCATGCGGCTGGGACAGGTAGCGCAGCGAACAGGCTGCGCTATTTTGCTAATCGGGCATCTGAACAAAGCCGCCGGAATGCAGAGCTTACAGCGAGGTCTCGGCTCCATCGACATTGCCGCCGCCGGGCGTGTCGTTGGCGTTCTCTCTGGGGGACGAGGGCGGCTTCCGCTGGGTCGGCGAGTACGACATTACCGCAGACAAGATGCTGTCCGGCATTGAGCCGCAGCGGGAAACCAAGACCCAGCAAGCCAAAGACCTGATCTGTGCCCTGCTTGCCGGAGGAAAGCAGGGGCTCAGCGAGGACATCGACAAGGCGGCTCTGGAAAGGGGCATTCCCGGCCGAACCGTCCGAGATGCCAAACGGGAACTGGGCGATGCCCTGAAAAGCAAGATCGTGGAAGGCCGCAAGAAGGTCTTTTGGATGGAATAAGCCATTTGACTGGCAGAAAATTTTGGCTGGCAAGAAAATCATGGTACACCCACAGTTGCCAGTCTGCCAGCCAAATTTGGAAAATGACGATAAAAGGAGAAATCGAATGGAAAATCAGAATTCGAGTTATTCGGTGCAGATTGGCAAAACCACCTTTATTGTGTGCGTGAAGCAGTCCGAAACCGCCAAAAAACCGATTGAAAAGATGTTCAAGGATATGTGCAGACATGAGGTCACAAGGGACTTCTTTGCAGACAACCTGATGAATTTAGAAAAATTACCGAAAACCTCTTGACGAAGTCCAGCCCGAAGGCACCGGATACCGTGCACGCACTCGTTTTGCGAAGTTCTTCAACTTACCTGAACTGATGGCGATGTTCAAAGAAGCGGCGGATATCAAGACCAGCGATCAGCTTCATCTCCCGGTGCCTGATGCAAAATTTGAAACGGTGGTGGTCAAACCTTCGGAAATCCAACAGGACATGGTGCAGGCGTTGAGCGAACGTGCAGCCGAAGTCCACAGCGGTTCTGTTGACCCCTCTGTGGATAATATGTTGAAAATCACGTCGGATGGCCGCAAAATCGGTCTTGACCAGCGGTTGATGAATTCCGCTCTGCCCGATGACCCCAACAGCAAGTTAAATGCCTGCGTCAACAACGTCCTGCGCATCTGGAACGACACCAAGGAACAGAAGCTGACCCAGCTGATTTTCTGCGATATGTCTACTCCAAAGGGTGACGGTTCGTTCAACGTCTATGACGATATCCGCTCCAAGCTGCTCACTGCTGGTGTGCCAGAGCAGGAAATCGAGTTCATCCACAACGCAGATACGGAGAACAAGAAAGCAGAACTTTTCTCCAAGGTGCGCAGCGGACAGGTGCGTGTGCTGCTGGGCAGCACTGCAAAAATGGGAGCCGGTACAAATGTCCAGACGCTTCTTGTGGCAGTGCATCATCTGGATGTAGGCTGGCGTCCGTCGGATATGACTCAGCGCAATGGCAGAATCATCCGCCAAGGCAATCAAAACAAACAAGTGTACGTCTATAATTACGTCACGGAATCGACATTTGACGCCTACTTGTACCAGACCTTAGAGAATAAGCAGAAGTTCATTTCGCAGATCATGACGAGCAAGTCGCCTATGCGCTCCTGCGATGATATTGATGAGCAGGCTCTGTCTTACGCTGAAATCAAGGCTCTGTGTGCTGGTGACCCGCGCATCCGGGAAAAGATGGATTTGGACGTGCAGGTGGCAAAATTGAAAGTTCTGCGCGGTGACTTCCAGAATCAGAAATATCGTCTGGAAGATAAGCTGCTCAAAACATTCCCGGAAGAGATCCAGAAACAGAAAACCCGCATTGCTGCTTTGCAGCAGGATTCACAGATTGCAGCAGCACACCCGCAAGACAAAGAAAACTTCTGCGGTATGACCATCAAAGGTATGGTGTACGATGACAAAAAGGCTGCGGGCGAACGGTTGCTGCTGGCTCGGCAGGAGATGCCCAATGCCGATATGATGCTGCTGGGCACCTACCGTGGCTTTGAACTGAACATCCGGTTCGACAGCTTCAAAAATGAGCATCAAGCCGTTCTCCGGGCAGAGTTGAGCTATCCGGTATCGCTGGGCGATGATGCGCGCGGCAATATCACTCGTCTGGACAATGCCATCGACAACTTTACGGACCGTATTGCAGACGCTGAAAATGCTCTGCAAAATCTGGAGCAGCAGAAACAGGCTGCAGAGGTTGAAGTGGCAAAGCCGTTTGCACAGGAGGAAGAACTGGCCGAAAAGTCTGCCCGCCTTGCTGAATTGAACGCCTTGCTGAACATCGACCGTGACCGCAGTTCCTCGCAGGATGCTCCCGAAGAAACCGAGGAAACCGAAACACCTGCAACTCGTCCGTCTGTGCTGGCTGCACTGGGGGAAAAGACCAATCAGCCGGAGCCTGTCAAGCCGTTCCGCAGCTATTATGACAAGGATGGTGATGCCCGGTGAGGGAAAAGCGGGACGAGATCATCATCCTGAGAACAACAAAGGCCGAGAAGAACCGCATTTATGAAAAGATGCTGAGCATGGGCATCCGCAGCCTGAGTGCCTATATCCGAAAAATGGCTCTGGATGGCTACTGCTTGAACCTTGACCTGCCGCAACTGCGGCGGATGTCGTACCTGCTTCAGAATTGCAGCAACAATCTGAATCAGGTGGCAAAACGTGTGAATGAAAGCAATCAGCTTTATGCTGCAGACATTGAAGATTTGCGGCATCGGCTGGACGAGCTGATTGGCATCGGAAAACAGATTCTTTCCAAACTGTCTGAACTTTAACTTTTTTCCGCAGAGAGGAGCTGCGGATTACATATCGATTGATATCCTTGCAATGGATGCGGAGATACCTTTATAATAAGGGCGAAAGGCAGGTGCTCGATATGAGGTTCATTTTTAAGATGGTCATTCTTCCGTTTTCGCTGCTTACGGCTTTCCTTGCGCTGATGCTGAAATTGACATTGAATCTGTCGGCATTTGTACTTGCGCTGCCGATGCTGTATATTTTTGGCTGCGGACTTTATACTCTTTATTGTAGGGAATGGACGCAGTTCCTGATCCTTTTTGTGGCAGAGTTCGGGTGCTTTTTGCTCATCGTGGCAGGAACGGCGATTGTGGAAGCCGTCGAGCGATTCAGCGAATGGCTTACGGAACTGTAATGGAGGAAACGATGGATAAAGATAAAATGCTGGATTATTTCAATGACCGTGAGGCAACGCTTTTTCGGGATGAATTGGGAAGCAATGCACGGTATCACGAACTCCTGCAGAAAAAACTGGCAGCGGAAGACGCACACCGGAAAATGGTGGGCGAAGCAGCATGGAAGCAGTATCTTCAGCTGGATGAGATCTGCAATGAGCTGGAAAGCGTACGATATCAGGCAATGTATCTGGCCGGTGCCGCTGATTTTGAAAAGTTGTTTCGTCAATCCTGATGAATGATATGCCGCCTTCGGGCGGCTTTTTCTTTATGGGGGGTGGTTTGAGGTGGCTGCAACACGTTTGATTGCGCTGCATAAAAACAAGGGAAAGTCTGTTGCGGCTTGCTTGAAAAGCCGCACCGACTATGCACAAAACCCGGATAAAACGGAGCAGGGGCAGCTTGTAAGCAGTTATAAATGCAGCCCCTTGACTGTAGATGAAGAATTTATGCTGTCCAAGCGGCAGTACGAACTTGTGAACGGACGCAGGCAGAAAAGCGATGTCATCGCTTATCAGATACGGCAGTCCTTCAAACCCGGAGAAATCACCGCTGAAGAAGCCAACAAAGTAGGTTATGAGTTGGCGATGCGCTTTACAAAAGGCAAGTATGCTTTTCTAGTTGCTACGCACACCGACCGGGAGCATATTCACAATCACATTATCTATAACTCTACGGCTCTGGACTGCAACCGTAAATTCCGGGACTTTTTGCTGTCGGGGTTGGCCGTGCAGCGGCTGAGTGACCTGATTTGCCTGGAACACAGCCTGTCTGTGATTGAAATAAAGCCCTACCGGGAGCGGCAGAAGCGTGTACTTTACCCGCCAAAAGAAAGCAACCGCGATCAATTGTGCGGTGTGATTGACAGCATCCTTGCGGACAAGCCGGGTAGTTACGAAGAATTTTTGAAAAAACTGGAACAGCAGGGATATGAGGTCAAGCGCGGAAAATTCACATCGGTGAAAGGTGTACGGCAAAAACGATTCATCCGGTTTCGGACTTTGGGGGCGGGATACAGCGAGGAAGAATTGAAAGCGGTCCTCGCTGGAGAAGCAGAGCATTGCCCGCGGAAAAAACATCCGGTGTAGAAACAAAAATTTCAGATGTTGGTGGATATTCAGGCAAAATTGGCTGAAGGAAAGGGAGGCGGCTATGCGCGTTGGGCGAAGCGGTACAACCTGAAGGAGATGTCTAAGACGCTGATTTTTCTGCAGGAAAACAAAATCGGGAGCATGGATGAAATGGAAGAACAGGTGCGTGCTGCAACGATGCGCTATCACGAACTGGGCGACTCCATCAAAGCTGCGGAAGCGCGGATGGCAGAAATTGCGGTAATGAAAACGCACATTATCAACTATGCCAAAACAAGGTCCATCTATGAGGCCTATCGGAAAGCAGGATACAGCAAGCGATTCTTGGAAGCAAATCGGGAGAGCATTGTGTTGCACAAGGCAGCCAAAGCGGCTTTCGATGAGGCTGGGCTGAAAAAACTTCCGAAGGTAAAAGAACTGAGCATCGAATATGTTGAGCTTCTGAAAAAGAAAAAAGCAGAATATCCGAGCTATCGGAAAGCACGAGAGAGGATGCAGGAGCTGATGAAGGCGCAGAAAAACGTAGAAATGTTTTTTGCAGACAACAGGAGCGAACAGGAACAGCAGCAGACCCGATAAAACGAAAGTCACCGAGGATTCGATCCCAATCTGTCTTGGGAAAGAATCCTCGGTGGCTTTTTTAGTTTATATAGCAGCGGTCCTGCGTGACGAGCCAATCCTCACATAACCGCTGCGCTTCGTCCTTTGAGCGGCAGGTGCAGTTGAAAAGCCTGCCGTGCAAAGAACAATATGTGTAGTGTACCTTTGGGATGCCATCGGAATCTCTGAAATTGACACAGCGCTCTTCACCGGGCAGCAGGTAGATTGAATCCACGTTCGGCAGCTCCCTTTATTCTTGTTTGATGTGCATTGCACAACATTGCTATTATAGCATGCCCGGTTCAAAAAGGCCATTGATGATTTGAACAAAGAAATGCTCTAAAATTTTCTGTCCGAAACAAACGTTAATAGAGTTAAATAAACGCCAACTGATTATGTATAAAGAAATACACGGCCTTTATTCTAGTGGTGTGTAACTAACGCCAATAGAATGCGAGGATGTTATGAAAACACTTTTAGGCCAACGAATCAGAGAACAACGCAGGAAAAAAGGCTGGACAATGGATAAACTGGCCGAGAAAGCAGATCTGTCTGTAAACTATGTGGGTGATTTGGAACGTGGGGTGAAGACGCCAAGTCTGGACACTTTCATCCGGATCGTTGAAGCATTGGATGTTCCCGCAGATGTGCTGATCCGGGACACCGCAGCCCCAGCATCTTATGTGGCAGATGATGAGCTGAACCGGAAGTTGAGCCGTCTTACACCGGGGCAGAAGAAAGCCGCAACCGATATTTTGAACGCATATATCGATAACATACCGTACATCAAAGAGAAGTAAATAGGTTACAGTGGGTGCTGACAAAATCATTGTCGGCACTTTTTCTTTTAAGTGGGTCTGTGTCCAGCGAATATACCACTGAATCATAAACTCCATCAAAAAAGCATTCGGCAGGAACGCGCAGCCTGCAGCGGTATGATGCAGATCACAAAGGGTTTGGAAATTCCCAACAAGCATTTTGCGAAGCAAAAATGGCGTTTGTATAGACAGACGCTCTGCTTGCAGAAAGTGGATTTAAAGATTACTGAGAGAGAAAATAGACGGGTTGATTTTGTTCGAGGTTGAGATTATACTATAATAAAGTATTGTTTAGCTTTCACTTATAGATGGAGAGATAACTTATGGAATATTTATCAATCAGTCAGGTGGCTGAAAAATGGAGGCTTTCCACAAGAAGAATTAATGTCTTGTGCTCAGAAGGACGAATTCTCGGAGCAACGAAAATCGGTTCATACTGGGCGATTCCAGCGGATGCGGAAAAGCCAGCTGACGCAAGAGTCAAGAGCGGCCGCTACGTGAAGGTAAAAGAAAACTAAGAAAGGGGTCGTACCTATGGCTGCAATCAATGATTTAATTAGCCAGATCCAAGATGAGACTCTTCGAAATAGAATTCAGGAAGAAGTGAGTAAAATGGCCAAGCAGAAGAAATTCGGCTTGGTCTTTGAAGAACATATGCCGGAAAGCACGCCTCTCTATGATATGCCTATCAAAAGAGGCTGTAATGTTATGCTCCGGGACAGCAAGGATGACAAAGCTATCTATGTTGTGCTGAAAGTTGAAGGCAATACTGCTGTTTGCGTTAAACCGGAACAGAAAGATGAAGCGGTCACCTTTGAGCTGAAGGATATCGTTCGTGTTGCGGAATTTGGAGAACCCGTCTATCCCTATCTAAAACCGCTGGATTCAGTTTGCAATGCACCGGACAGCGACCTGTGGCACACGCTGATTGAAGCGGACAACTATCACGCCTTGCAACTTCTGGAATATTTGTATGCGGGTAAGGTGGATTGCATTTATATCGACCCGCCATACAATACCGGCGCAAAGGACTGGAAGTATAATAACGACTATGTAGATGGCAATGACGCATACCGTCACAGCAAGTGGCTCTCCTTCATGCAACGACGTTTGCAGTTAGCAAAGAAGTTGCTGAATCCAGCGGATTCCGTGTTGATCGTGACCATTGATGAAAAAGAATACCTGCATCTGGGTTGCCTGTTGGAAGAAATGTTTCCAGAGGCAAGGATGCAGATGATTACAACAGTAATTAGTGCTAAAGGTGTAGTTCGTACTGGTCAGCTTTCTCGCGTGGAAGAGTACATTTTTATTCTCGAATGGGGTGGTTCTTGCGTTTGCTCAAGTATATATAATATGCTTGATGATGAGGTGAAAAAAGAGTCTGATAGATCCATTGAATGGTTGGGTTTTAGGCGCAGGGCACCTCAAGCAAAGAGAAATTCAAGACCGAACCAGTTTTATCCCATTTATGTCAACAATGTGGATGGAAAGATAGCTTCAATTGGAGATGTTGTACAGCATGGCATTGACAGAAATTCGATCTTTGTACCGGATGGATGCACCGCTTTGTGGCCTTTAAGTAAAGATGGGGACGAAAGGCTGTGGAGCCTTGTTCCGGAGCAAGCTAGACTGAATTTTGAAAAAGGGTACTTGAAAGTTAATAATTGGAATTCTGCAAATAAAAGCGGTACGGTATATTATTTGCCATCTGGGACAATTAAAGATATAGAAAATGGCAAGGCAACAATTGTTGGATATAATACAGACGGATCGGTAGAGGCAAAATATCATTCTGAAGGGACTACACCTCCAAAACGCGTGTGGAATATGAAAACACACAATGCTGAGACATATGGCACCAACATCTTGAATGCGATTATTGGGAAAAGATTCGATTATCCGAAATCTCTTTACGCTGTTCATGATGTAATTCGCTTCTTTGTTGCCAACAAGCCTAATGCCATTATCGTTGACTTCTTTTCTGGTTCAGGCACGACACTGCACGCAGTGAATTTGCTCAATGCTGAGGACGGTGGGCACAGGCGTTGCATTATGGTGACCAACAATGAGGTCTCCGCAGATGAAGCAAAGATGTTGAAAGACAAAGGCTATCAGCCCGGCGATGCGGAATGGGAAAAGCTTGGCATCGCCCACTATGTCACTTGGCCGCGCACGGTCTGCTCCATTAAGGGACAAGATGTAAATGGCAATCCTCTAAAGGGAGATTATCTTGGCAGTGAGCCTCCGATGCATATGGCAGATGGTTTCAAAGCAAATGCGGCATTCTTCAAACTTGGGTTCTTGGATCCGACAGCGGTTTCTCTTGGGATGCGCATTTCGGAAATGCTGCCTACATTGTGGTTGAAAACTGGTGCAAAAGGAAAATGCCCGGAATTGACCGGAGAACAAGTTCCGGACATGCTGATCTTGCCGGAGAATCAATTTGCAGTCTTGATCAACGAGAATACATTTGCCGATTTCGCAGAAAAGCTTGCAGAACATCCTGAAATCCAAACCGTATTCTTGGCAACCGATTATGAAGTGAATTATCAGTCGATGGTAAAAAATCTGAATGTTGAAAATGCGTATCAGCTTTATCGGGATTACTTGGATCACTTCCGTGTGAACAGAGGGAGAAACTAAGAATGATTTGTGAATTATTCCCATTTCAAAAACAGGCGGTCAATGAAATGCGCCTCCGCGTGGCGATGGCGCTGAATAACTATCGCATGCTGAAGATCCCTCAGGTGGTTTCGCTTCAGGCACCAACGGGTTCTGGCAAAACGATTATCATGTCTGCCCTGATTGAAGATATCTTTTACGGATCAGAGCAGTTTACTGAACAGCCGGAGGCTATTTTTGTATGGCTTTCGGATTCTCCGCAGCTGAATGAGCAGTCCAAGCAGAAGATCGAGCTGAAGGCAGATAAGGTCCGTATGGATCAGTGCGTAGTGATTTCAGATGAATCTTTCGACCGAGAGATTCTGGAGGACGGTCATATCTATTTCCTGAATACGCAAAAGCTTGGCAAGGCCGGTAATCTGAGCCGCCATTCGGATACGAGACAGTATACGATTTGGGAGACCATTGAAAATACAGCAAGAGAAAAAGCGGACCGTCTGTATTTCATTATTGATGAGGCACACCGCGGTATGCAGGGACGCCAAGCGGGAACAGCTACCACCATCATGCAGCGTTTTATCAAGGGCAGCAGCGAGCAGAATCTGTCGCCCATTCCGGTCGTCATCGGAATGAGCGCGACCGCCGAGCGTTTTAATTCCCTTGTAGGACAGGGAACAAACTCTACATTGCATAAGGTGGTTATTTCCCCGGCCCAGGTTCGCCAATCTGGATTGCTCAAAGATCGTATTGTAATCACTTATCCGGAAGATCCAATCAAACACGGTGACATGGCCGTACTCCAAGCTGCAACAGACGAATGGCAGGATAAGTGCAAGCACTGGTATCAGTATACCTATGAGCAGCACTACACCAATGTAAATCCGGTATTTGTTATCCAAGTCTGCGCTGGTTCCGGTGCGAAAGTATCTGACACCGATTTGGACGATGTAATTGCGAAAATCGAAGAGCGCATGGGCGATAGCTTCAAGGAAAACGAGGTTGTACACACCTTTGGTTCCACGGGCACATTGTCGATTCACGGATTGACTGTGCCGCATGTTGAACCTTCGGAAATTGCAGAAGATCGCCGCATCCGTGTTGTCTTATTTAAGGAAAATCTGTCCACTGGCTGGGACTGCCCTCGTGCAGAAACTATGATGTCCTTCCGGCGTGCAGAAGACGCAACCTATATTGCGCAGCTGCTTGGTCGTATGGTTCGTACTCCACTTCAGTGTCATGTTCTCGTGGATGATTCCTTAAATGATGTGCGTCTGTTCCTTCCGTATTTCAACCAGGATACCGTTCAAAAGGTCATTGATGAATTGCAGGCAACCGAAGGCGGAGAAATCCCGACAGTTGTCGATGGTGAATCTCTGGAAGATCAGATCTATGATACATGGTCGGTTCACACCCAGCGAAAGAAAACGCAAAAACAGACGGTTGGTCAGCTGAGCATCTTTGATTACCCGAATGGCTTCCAAGAAGAGCCTGCTGCGGCACCTTCCACAGCAGTTGGAGATATGTCAAATTCTGGAGCTGTGGCAGCGAATCAAGGTGGAGCAGATTCAGAAATTCCCGCAGAAGGACAACACCAGACGATTCCGCTGGAAACAGTGTCTGGAAACGATGTACATGCAGGTCAAGAAACGGAGAGAACCAGTGGAGGCAATCAAGCTGTGAATAAAGAGCAGCCAGTGCTGACACCGGCTGTATCGCAGATGTCGATGCTTCCAACAATAGATCGTGAAGGAATCACAAAGTTCATCAATGAACAGGGATATCTGACTTATATCGTCCGTGCGGTAAAAATCAACAGCTATTTGAAGTCTTTGATGAGCTTGGCAGGGCTGTTATCGCAGTTCAATATCTGTATTACGGCGGCTGAGGATGTGAAAAACGATGTTGCTGAACTCATTCGCAACTATGTGAATGGCTTGCACGATGCCGGAAAATATGATGAGCTTACAAAGCAAGTCATGGAGATGAAGCTGTCTGCCCAGATATTCGATGTTTTCGGTGAGAAAATACAAAGCGATAACCGGATAGATATGTTTACTGCATCCGAGTCTGACCTTGATCGTCAGCTGAGAGTAGCAGACGCAAAAATGGGTGGATGCGGTTTCCACTTGGCATATGGGCGTAAATATATCGACTTCGACAATCCGAACGCCTTTAAGGTGGATTGTATTCTGTTCGCATTCGACAGCGAGTGTATTGCGGAATTAAACAAATACGCTGAGAAGAAGTTCCATGAATTGAACGACCAGTATCGTAAATATATTGTGGCCAAACCGGAGAAGTGTCAAAAGCAGTATAGCGATATTGTTGCTAACGGCGATGAAATCAGTAAGCACAACTTTACTCTTCCGGAGACAATCAGTGCCAAGGTTGAAGCAGATGGAATAAAGTACACGGATCATCTTTTTGCCAATGCAGATGGAATAGCAAAAATTAAGTTGAATGGCTGGGAACAGGCTGTTTTGGCAGAAGAGCAAAAACGAGAGGATTATGTTTGCTGGCTGCGGAATCCGTCTCGACAGTCTTGGTCACTGCGGATGCCTTATGAAATGGACGGGAAATGCAAGGAGCTTTATCCGGATTTCATCATTGTTCGCCGAGACCCAATTCTCAAGTATATCGTTGATATTTTGGAACCTCATAATCCGGATTTCAAGGATAACTTGGGCAAAGCTAAGGGACTTGCAAACTATGCTGCAAATGAACCAAGAATTGGCCGAGTGCAGCTGATACGTATTGGAAAAGACGCAGCAGGAGAAAATCGCTTTAAGCGGTTAGATTTTGCAAAAGGCAGTATCCGCAACAAGGTACTTGCCGCAATCAATACGGATGAGTTAGACCATATTTTTGACACAGACGGTGTGTTTGAAGACTAAATTTATTACACAGATAGGGGTTCATCATGGAATGTATCAACGCCACAACAGGCTCTTACAATTTTATAGATTTATTTGCAGGAGCTGGTGGATTGTCCGAAGGCTTCATCCAAGCGGGCTTTTCACCTGTAGCGCATGTGGAGATGAACCCATATGCTGCTCAAACATTGGAAACGCGAACGGGATACTACTATCTCAAAGCACAAGGGAAGCTTGATATCTATAAGGATTATATTAGCGGAAAAATCACCCGCGACGAATTTCTGCAACATATTCCCGAGGAGCAGCTACAATCCGTATTTTGCGAAACGATGTCAAATGAAACTCTTCCAAGGTTATTTGAAAATATAGATAGGATCCTTACGCAAAGAGGCATCAAGCAAGTAGATGTCATTATTGGTGGACCGCCTTGCCAGGCATATTCTTTGGTGGGAAGGGCGCAAAGCAAGCATATGGAAACGCCGATGTCAGCGGATCCTAGAAATGATCTCTATAAGCTGTATGCGAGATTCCTTCAGAAATATCAGCCAAAGATGTTCGTTTTTGAGAATGTTATGGGAATCAAGTCAGCAAACGGTGGTGCAACCTGGCTGAAAGTCCAGGAAGCACTGCGTTCCGTTGGCTATGAGATTGAATGTCATGAGCAAAATTCAAAGAATTTTGGTGTGCTGCAAAACCGAAGAAGAATGATCATTGTCGGGTGGCTGAAAAATAGTGGGCTTTCTTATCCGCAGTTTGAGCAGACAATAGCGGATGCTACGGTTAACGATATTCTCAGTGATCTGCCAGCGTTGCAGCCAGGAGGAAAATCGAGTGAATACAGATCAAATGATTTCAGCAATTATTTAAGAAGCACTGGAATCCGCAAGGATTCTGACATTCTGACGCACCATTGCGCAAGACCCAATAAAGACAGGGATATTGAGATTTATCGGCGTACAATTGAACTCTGGAATGATGGGCACAAACGGCTGAACTATAATGATCTGCCGGATGAGCTGAAGACACATAAAAACCGGAAATCGTTTCTGGATCGATTTAAAGTTGTAGAGGGCGACGAGGCGTACTGCCACACCATGCTGGCTCATATCTCAAAGGATGGACATTACTTTATTCATCCGGATATTGAGCAACACCGTTCCATTACTGTCCGGGAGGCTGCTCGCATCCAATCGTTTCCGGATGATTATTTCTTCGAAGGCCCGAGAACAGCTCAATTTGTACAGATAGGCAATGCTGTTCCTACGTTAATGGCTAAAGGCATCGCAGAAGGAATCGCCAATGAATTAAGTCAGGAGGGTATCGATGGAAAGCAATCTCCTACTTGAACAATATAGCTGGTATAAGAAGCAACAATTGGCCAAGGCTCCATTTGAATGTCTACTGAATGCGGATATTGAGCCAAATCCCCATCAGGTCAATGCCTTTTGTGCGGCCATTCAAGCATTAAAGACAGGCGGCATCATTCTGGCAGATGAGGTTGGTCTGGGAAAAACAATCGAAGCTGGGTTGGTGCTTAATTATGTTCTGGACAACGGAGCAAAAAAAGTGCTGATTTCGCTTCCTGCTACTTTGAGAAAACAATGGGAAGTAGAGCTTTTGGAGAAGTTTGGACGCCAAGCTGTTATTCTGGATCGGTACACGGTTGAGCATGACCTTGCCAATGTACGAACTCACCTCGGAAACGCGGATGAGGTTAGTATTGTCATTGCTTCCTATGATTATTCATCGAAACTAATTAAGCGCTTTCCTCATGTCAAATGGGACTTCTTGATTATTGATGAGGCTCATAATCTGCGGAATGTTTTTCATGGCACAAAGCGGGCAAAAAATCTTTATGATTTGACACACGGAATTCCTAAAATTCTTTTAACTGCTACGCCGCTACAGAATTCTCTTACTGATCTTCATGGACTGGTTTCTTTTATCGATCCTCGTATTTTCGGATCAGAAAAGGTTTTCAACCGTCGATTTGTGGATGGCTGTGATTATGAGGAATTGAAGCAAGAACTTCTTCCGGTGTTATATCGCACCCTTCGACGCGATGTCGGAAAATACATGGCCTTCAGCAAGAGAACCTGTATTACGGTCGATTTCCATTTGACCGCAGAAGAAAAAGAACTCTATGATGTGACCAATGATTTTCTGCGTCGTGATCCGCTGTATTCTATTCCGAATGCGAATCGTGGGCTGATTATTCTTGTTATTCGAAAGTTGCTTGCATCTTCTAGCTTTGCTTTGATAGAGACCTTTGAAGTATTAGAAAAACGTCTTGAAAAACTCTATGAAGGCACAAAATCTGCGTATGCTCAAGAAGGTTTCGATTTATTCTGGGGGTTTGTAGAAGATGAAATCGACGAGGAAGGGTTCAACGAATACGATGATGAAGAAACAGCAGAGAAGAAACAGGCTATTCAGGCTGAGCTCAAGATTGTAAGACATATTCTTGAAATGGCAAGGGCTATAAAGACGAATGCAAAGATCGCCGCGTTGAGGAAAGCACTGAAATCTGCATTTGACCACCAGATTTCCGAGGGATTGAATCAGAAGGCTGTCGTCTTTACAGAGTCTAAGCGAACACAGAAATATATAGCCGCAGAACTAAGAAGATCTGGCTATAGCGAGGAAGATATCCTTCTCTTTAATGGTGACTTTGATGATGCCATGACGAAGGAAATCTTTCGAACATGGCAGGTCAAGAATTTTGGTAAAACAAACTATGGCAGAAGTGTGGAATATAAGCACGCGATTGTCGATTATTTCAAGAGTCATGCCAAGATTTTGATTGTTACAGATGCTGGTTCAGAAGGTCTAAATCTACAATTTTGCAGCACAATCATTAACTATGACTTGCCTTGGAATCCGCAGAAAATTGAGCAGAGAATTGGACGTTGTCATCGCTATGGACAAACTCACGATGTGGTAGCAATCAATCTGTTGAATACGGACAATGAAGCAGATCGCAGAGTATATGATATCCTTTCTAAGAAGTTTGAACTGTTCGAGGGCGTGTTTGGTGCATCGGATGTTGCGCTAGGCGCACTTGAATCTGGTGTGAGTTTTGAAAAGCGTATTCTGGATATTTACCAGAATTGTAAGAATATCACGGCGGTAAGAAAAGCATTTGCAGCTTTGAACAGGCAGCTAGATGCAAGGAAGAATGCTCATGCAGCAGAACTTCGCTCAATTCTGCTTACAGAAAGTAGAGAGGCGAAGGGGCAAGCGTTGGAAAAGACCAAGGCTGATATCGATAAATATCTACGTGATGTTGAATATTGGAACCAGTTTGAAGAACCAGAAGTGGATCACAAGCTACATTACTGGAAAATCGATAACTGGGGTGAAAAGATATTTGGTTCACATGGCGTTTTGTTTCTTGGAGCATTCATGGACAATACAAAACTCCTCTTCCCAGTTTTACTACTTTGTGATGAAAATGGTGAGTATATCAATTTTACTGAAGATGAGATTGTCTCCGCATTGGAGGAGGCTAATGATTCGGATGTTCGCTATTTTAAACCGACAGAAGAAGAACAATCTTATTTTCACCGGATTTATGCTCGCTTGATTTCAGAAGTTCAGGATCGGCATGATAAAACTGTAGCCCCTACTATCGCATATAACAAGAAGAAGATTGAAAACTGGGCCAATGTCCAACAAGAACAGCTTCATGTTCAGCTTACTGATGCTCAAAAAGAAGTTGAGGAGTACATACTTGCTGAAATGGCGGCTACCGACACGCTGGAAAAAAAGGATATCCGAAAAAAAGCGGCTGAAGCAAAGAAAAAAATGGATAAGCTGCAAAACGACCTGCCTAAGCGCAGAAAAGAGATTCAAGACGAGGCGCAGGCTGAAATTGATCGATTTAATCAGTCTCAGGAAATCAATCCATTGCTTCTGATTAACATTGTCCTTAAATTTTAACAGGAGGCACCACATGGCAGATAGATTTAAGTTTGCTGAGGTTCGCCAAGAAGTCATAGAAATGTTAAAGAAAGACTTGTTGGGACCGAGTAGTGAAAATGAAATACTGAATCAAAACCCGCGCTTTGAATATATCGTGGGTATGCTTGCGCCACAAACCAGTGAAAATGATTCGAATGAGCAGGAAGTCGATGGAGATGCTTCTTTCGAAGGGGATGCAGATTATACTGCGGGCGAAGACGATGATAATGAGCCGGTCTTTACAAATCGATTTAAAACACCGTCTTCCATTGGCATCAGCTTTTACCTAGAAAGTAGTACAAAATCTTTCAATGTGGATGTGACTTGGGGCGATTACACCAAAGCTTCTGATAAAACCACTAACAAAGAGGGAAAAAAAGTTGATGTAAGCACGTATACACGTCATCCACAGAAAGAGACAGTTGTTATTGATCTGCAAGAGTTTAGTAAGAACAAAGAATACCCTTTGGTCTGTGATTCAAATGTTATTTTATATATTTCTAAAATCGGCCTCAAGCAGGGGTATACCTTGGTAACAGCTTATGTTATCAACAAGCGCAAAAATCCTGAGAGTGATATTGCTGGAATGATGTTCCAAGTCAACTTGCGTGCCTATTCCCAGGACAAAATGGATATCTTCGTGGCAGAACACATATGCAGAAAAATCCTTGCCGTCGATGAATTTTACTTTGCCCAGCGACCTATTTTAGGAAGGGGACGTGGTTGCGCAGCAACTTGGAAAGCCAATAAAAATGGGCGTGCTTCTGAAATTGTATCGACATTTATTCCAGAGTACGAATTTCCAGGTGTTAGTGCTGCTTTGGAAGGATTTGACCCGTTCTTCTTCTCTATGAGAACTCTTTCTGTTGCAAAGAAAAAAGATGACATCATTAACCGGCTGAATGTCTTGGCGGACTCCTATGAGAATTGGATTCAGAAAAAATTGGTTCATGATTCAAAAATGGATGATGCTAAGTTCAAGAAAGAAATTGGCGACACAATAATAAATAAATGTATAGAAGCTCTTGGAAGAATCCGCGCGGGCATTCAGCTACTTGTAGAGGATGATATTTCGTTTGATGCCTTTTGCTTTATGAATCGTTCCATGATTCTTCAGAGAAATATTATGAATTTCTCTAAGAAGCATGGAGCCGGTATTGAGTGCGCCTTTAGGGATTTTGTGGATCCTCGCAATCCTTCCAATAATTTTGGCTGGAGGCCTTTCCAGATTGCTTTTATTCTCATGAATCTGAAAGGTATTGTAGATCCGGAGCATGATAACCGCGAAGTCGTGGATCTTCTCTACTTTCCCACTGGTGGAGGCAAGACCGAGGCATATCTGGGCCTTATGGCATTTGTTATTGCAAATAGAAGGCTGCGTGCTGACGAGAACGATGAATACAATCGTGACGGCGGTGTAACTGCAATTTTGCGATATACTTTGCGCCTGCTCACTACACAGCAGAGAGACCGTATCACCAAGATGATTCTGGCCGCGGAACTCATCCGGCAAAAAGAATATCCGAAATACGGAAAAGAACCCATCAGTATTGGTTTCTGGGTTGGTGGTACTGTGACTCCGAACACCTTTAAAGAATTGGAAGAAGATCCGGAGGATCTAGCTAAAACAAGAACAGCAAGAAGCAAGAAAAACTCTATCTACAAACAGCTGCTTACATGTCCATTCTGTGGGAAGCCACTTACAGAGGAAAATTTTTATATAGATATTCCTACAAAATCGGTTAGCATCTATTGTTCGGATGATAAATGCATGTTCTATAGGTATAAACCCAGCAATAAGATGAAAATCCCGGTTTATCTGGTAGATGAAGAAATTTATGCTAAGTGCCCAACCATTATTCTGTCAACAGTTGATAAGTTTGCCGGCCTTCCGTGGGATGTGAATACAAATGCTCTGTTTGGTCGCGTTGATAGAATTTGCAGTCGCGATGGCTATGTTGCTATTGGAGCGGACCATGCTCGGCATACTCGTACAGAAGAGTTACCCACAGCTACGCTTAGATCGATTAAACCGTTCCTTCCGCCGGAGCTGATTATCCAAGATGAGCTGCATCTTATCACAGGACCTCTGGGAACCGTATACGGTGCATATGAAACAGTTATTGAAGATCTGTGTTCCTATACGATTGGAGGTAAGAAAATCAAGCCAAAGTATGTTGTTTCTACGGCAACTATCAAAAATGCTGCTGAGCAGACAAAATGCTTATATGGCAGAAAAGTAACTGCGCAATTTCCACCAAATGGGTTTGAAATCGGTGACAGTTTCTATATTCGTGAGGTACCGGTCGAACAAGATCCGTTTAGAAGATACGTTGGTGTCTGCGCACCAGGCCAGTCTGTAAAGACAGCTTTACTGCGTGTATATTCGATTATCCTTCAAAGTGCTTATAATCTTTCGCTGGATGATGAGTACAAGGATGTTATTGACCCTTACTATACCCTTGTTGGGTATTATAACAGTATTCGAGAACTCGGCGGTGCCGTTCGATTGCTACAGGATGATATTTCTGACAGAATTCAACGTATTAAGAAAAAATATGGAATGAGTAGGCAGCGTTTCCTTAATCATAAGGTTGAAATTACTTCTCGCATGCCTTCTTATGACATTCCGAAGAAACTAAGTCAGTTGGAAACTCCATATACAGATAGCAATTGCCTAGATACGGCAATTGCAACTAATATGATTGCTGTTGGTATGGATGTGGATCGGCTTGGTCTCATGGTGGTAACTGGTCAACCGAAGCAGAACTCCGAATATATTCAGGCAACTAGCCGTATTGGACGTTCTTATCCAGGCTTAGTAGTTACTTTATATAACCCTTATCGACCTCGTGACTTGTCTCATTATGAGAATTTTACTGGTTATCATGCACAGCTGTATCGCTTTGTTGAAGGCACAACAGCGACACCGTTTTCCGCGCGTGCAAGAGACCGCGTGTTGCATGCACTGGTTATTTCTGCAATTCGTTTGCATTATCCGGAATTTGCAAGCAATGATGGAGCAGCAGCTATTGATAAGCTAACCGATGAGCAGCTTAATGAAGTGAAGGCTCTTATCATGAATCGATTGAACATCATCAAGCCTTCTGCTAAGGCAGATGCCGAACATGAGATTGATGATTTTATAAGCAATTGGAAATTACTGGCAACTCAATCCAAGGGACTTAGATACTATGTTTATACAACTAAAACGTATAATCGTCTAATGAACACTTATGGCGAAGTTTGTACTGATCTTGAAAAGCCGACTCTTCGTTCTATGCGTGATGTTGAGAGTGCAGCAAATATGTTCTATTACACGGAGGACTAAAAGCCTATGTTTGATAATAATAAATTAGGTGAGATTCGTCCTAATCAGTTGATAACTACATTTGGTCCAGGTTCTATTGTGGATGCCGTGAAAGATTCCGTCACGGTTCTGGACTTGAACTATTGGAAGGAAAAAGGAAAGAAAATTATAGATGGCAGATTGGCCTCATATCTGGGCGTTGACTGCTTTTATATGCCACGGACTTCTTATAGCAGAGATATTCCTGTGGTCTCATTCCCTTATATGCATGTTTGTTCCAATGTGAAATGTGGGAGAATATTTGATTTAAGAGAGAATTTTGACCTAGATCGATATCTGAAGTTTGGTGTAACTTGTCCGGAATGTCATAGACAGGCTTATCCTTCTCGTTTTATTACTATTTGTGAGAACGGCCATATGGATGATTTCCCTTGGAGCTGGTGGGTTCACGGTGGCAATACAATCTGCAAAGGTACGATGAGGATGTATTCAACTGGTAATACATCAACGCTTGCAGATATGTGGGTTAAATGTTCCTGTGGGGCACGACGGAGTATGAGCGGCGCAACGCAGCATGAGAATTTTGAAGGTATGAAATGTTCCGGACATCACCCGTTTCGGCCAAATCATAAAAATGAAAAATGCGATAAGGAAATGATTCCTTCTCAGCGTGGCGCGTCGAATGTATATTTTCCAGTAATGAGAAGTGCCATATCTATTCCACCTTGGATCAATCCGCTTTATAACTTGATTGATGAGCATTTGCGCTTAATTGACAACTATGAAGAAGATTTTGGAGAGATGGGATTAGACAAAGCGTATCAAAAATATTTCTCTGCATTTACAAGAGAAGAATTTGATGCAGCTTTATTGCGCAGAAGACAGAACATCAAAGAGTTCACAGAGATTAAGCAGATGGAATACAACGCCATTACGCATCACGCAGATCCTGTGTACGCATCCAACAAAAAACATTTTAAGGCTGAGGAGGATCCGCTTCCGGATTATCTGCTCCCGTATTTTAAGAGAGTCATTCGCATTACACGATTAAGAGAAGTGAGAGTGCTGCTTGGCTTCACCCGTGTAGATGCTCCGGATCCAGATGCTGATGAGCAGACAAATATCGTTTATCTAAATAAGGGTAAGACTGAAAAATGGCTTCCTGCTGCAGAAGTGCACGGTGAAGGTGTCTTTATTGAGTTTAATAGGGATAGTATTGATGCGTGGTTGAGAGATCCAGAACTGGGAGCACTTTCTCAGAAATATGCGCAGTGTTATAAGGAATTCTGTGAATCTAAAGAATGGACTGTTACCACATTACGAGATGCAAGGTATGTCCTGATGCATACATTCGCACATTTGTTGATTAAGCAGATGTCAATGTCCTCGGGGTACTCTTCATCCGCTATTCGTGAGCGTATTTATTTTGGGGATGATATGTCTGGTGTGTTGCTCTATACCGGAAGTGCCGATAAAGAAGGCTCACTTGGTGGACTTGTAGAATTGGGAAATATTGATCAGCTTATTGTTTTAATGAAAGACGCTTTCCAGGAAGCACTGGTTTGCACAAATGATCCGGAATGCCTTAACAATGTGCCTGCTGGTAATAATTCAAATGGCGCGGCGTGCCATTCCTGCTGTATGATCTCAGAAACAGCTTGCGAGAATGGAAATCGCATGTTGGATCGCGGACTAATTGTGCCTATTGACGGAAGAGAAAATCAGTCTTATTTTAAAACTTTGGTGGAAGAACTATGTCAACTGGAAGTATAAGCTTAGATATTTTGTTAAACAAAATTCTCACAGATGCTATATCTGGTGGAAATGAGTCTATTAGAGCCATTCAAAAGAGATATCCATCTCTTGCTCAAGTTTGCCAGCTTTGCAAAGTTCCTTAAGCAACCGGAAAGCCTTTGTTGTTTCTGCACCAATCAAATCTTCAACTTCTTTTCTTGTAACACTGCCGTTTTCCAGTGTATATTGAAGAATGAGTAATTTCTGTTCATTCAGTGAAATATCTTTGTCCGCTTTATCAGATATCCGGACATTCGTTTCCGGCTGCTCATTCCTGTTGGGAAGTGTTACGCGGAAAACACCTTTTGCCGTTTCAAACTCTGGCTGGGATGGGTAAGTCTTATATGCACGTTCAATTTTTCCGATTCCTGTGCCATAACTTTTAATTAATCTCATCCTGTAGAAGACAGCCGCAAGGTTCGGATTTCTCGAT
>ENA-OUQK01000427-OUQK01000427.1-human-gut-metagenome-genome-assembly--contig:-NODE-427-length-26005-cov-5.808902_pt1 | contig 26005 bp, 28 predicted proteins | sample MGYA00237954_ERZ548842 | MGnify/ENA primary metagenome ERZ548842 (study PRJEB26490, sample SAMN05194704) | human gut metagenome | biome: terrestrial biome; feature: human-associated habitat; material... | reverse complement strand
ACGCTGATGAAGGGTGATAAGGTCGTCAAGGGAGCAGAAGAAGCTGCCGATTTGCTTTTGTTCAGCAATAGTAGGTAGCTTTATTTCGGTTTTTAGAATGTTATCATTGTAAAGCCTTTTTATTGTACTACCTTCAATTCCTGCCCATTTTACCGTTTCGTACAGATACTTTAGGAAAGTATCTTGCAGCCTCTCGTCGTGGGTCAGCCAAACAATGTTAGAGTCTTGAAAATACTCATTTCCCCCAGTAAATTCAACTGTTCTGCCGATACTACCCGATGCTGAAATCAAAATTGCGCCCTTCGTAGGATAGGGGTATTTCGCTTTATATTCCTCAAAAAGTTCCTGCGATATAAACGCATCTGCTTTCCCACCAAATGTACCAATCTTGAAAAACGGGACATCACCTTGTTCGGTCGTTTGCTCCTTAAAAATCCTTTTGCACATTGACACCGAACCAAGTTCCCCTAACTTACGCTGTTCCCAAGCGTCGGTGAATCCTGCAAACCTTATTGCTGGTGTCTTTGCATAATCGGCCATTTTATTCACCTCCGAGAAGCATTTTCAGCTCGTCAAGTCCCTTTGTGTCGTACTCATTGGCGACGAGACCGTTCAACATCCCTACAAGGGTTTGCTGAGTGTCACTGATCTGGCGTTCTATTTCTGCAAAAGTGGTATCATACTTATGGCAAAGGGCCTCGAGCTTCACAATAAAAGCGCCGATAATATTTTCCGGCAGTTTTGCCATGCTTGAAGCAAGAGGGGCTATCCATTTCAGCTTTATCAGATCGTATGCTTCTGCATCCGTAAGGTTTTCGATTTTTGCCTTCGTTGCAATATGAAGCCGCTCCGTGTCTTCCTTTACAGACCGACGCAGAGTTTTTTCCTCCGTAATGAGAGCATCCACTTTTTTCAGGAGTGCTAAGACTTCTGGCTCAACCTCTTTTGCCTTGATAGCTTTCTTTACCTCTGCTGGAACAAAAGCATCTTTTCCCTCGTTGACAAAATCCTTCTCTCGTTCTTCCTCTGGCAGTTCTTCAAGCAGCTCTCCATAGCTGGAAGCAATATCAGCAAGGCGACCTTCCTCTTGCTTTATCGCGTTGATGTCGTCCTGCATGAGTGTTGACTGAACAAGGGAAAAGGGGAGGACATGACCGACCCAACCCTCTTGCACTTCCTGATCCTTACCGTCCTTCTTTTTGAGAATCATATTGGGATCGACCTGCTTCACAGCCTCAAAACCCTCGGTCTGGAGTATTTCGAGGTCTATCGCCACCTTAGCCCAATCTTCATCAAGAAGCTGGTATGCTTCATATTTGTCAATCAGAGGTAACGCCGACAAACGGGTAAAGATATTTTCACTTAATACGGCCTCCTGCTGTGAGATATTCAGTGTTCCCATTTTTTCAATGAGTTCGCCGGTGAGATAGTCCTCAAAATCCGCAAAGGCATTCGCAAACTGCTCATAGAAATTTTTTATGTCAGCAGACGAGGCAACAGCTTCTTTTATATCCGATACTTTAAGGCCATAGTATGCCGGATTATGAGCAGTAAACAGTATATCTTTGAGAGCGGGGAACGCTGACCAATACTCCTGCATTTCTTCAAGTTCGGAAACAGGAATACCGCCATTCATTGATGCAAAGATGTCCCAGCTCTCTGCTTTTTCGGACGAATCCACATAGCGGGGAATATTTAGGTTGTATTCGTTCTGCCTGATCTCGTCGCGTGTAACAACTCTTGAAAATTTTTCAACAGTGGAACGGCTGGTGACTACATCAACTATTTTTTTAATATCACAAGCGCGGAGAACATTGTTCTTGCCCACTTTCGCAAATCCCTTAGAGGCATCTATAATCAGCACATCCGTATTGGGACGGCGCTGTTTCAGCACCATAATAATTGTGGGGATGCCTGTCCCAAAGAAAATGTTCGCCGGCAAACCGATTATTGCGTCGATGTGGTTTTGTTCTATCAGATTCCTCCTGATCGTTCCTTCTTCACCACCACGAAACAGGACACCATGGGGAAGTACGATAGTCATTATTCCGTCGCTTTTCAAGTGGAACAAATCATGCAGTAAAAAAGCGTAATCGGCTTTCCCTTTCGGTGCAAGTCCAAACCGAGCGTATCTTGGGTCTGCCTCTTTGTCCTGCGGATTCCAAGCCTGTGAGTAGGGTGGATTGGAAACGACGGCATCAACGTACAGAGGGTTATAGGTGTGGATGGGATCGTTTTCGTCAAAGTAAGGCCAGTCTTCTTCAAGCGTGTCACCGTTTCTTGTTACGATGTTGTCTGGAATGATCCCACGCATTACTAAATTCATGCGAGTGAGGTTATAGGTGTTTTCTTTTAGCTCTTGAGCATAATATTTTATGTTGTTATCGCTTCCCATGTAGCGGGCAACGCATTTGCCAATGTTAATAAGCAATGATCCCGATCCGCTTGTCGGGTCATAGATTTTTATCTCAGTCCTGTCTTTCAAATGGGCAGTTACAATCTCAGACATGAGCAAGGAAACTTCATGCGGTGTGTAAAATTCACCCGCTTTTTTCCCGGCATTAGCGGCAAAGTTGCTAATCAAATACTCATAGATAAATCCGAGGACATCGTAATCCTGTTTCCCATCCATAGGAATATCTTTGATAAGGTAGATCAGATCGCGGATGGCTTTCGTCCGAGCGCCAGACGTATCACCTAATTTGGATAGACCTGTTTCAAGCGTGGCAAAGACTCCGTCGAAGACTTTTTTATGAGTAGCGTTAATCAACCGGCTAAACGCAGAAAGAGCCACGGTCACATCATCCGAGTTGAAATCGCTCCCCTTGGCAATCCAAGTAGAAAAGAGATTGTCGTATGAAATAAAGTAACCGATATTTTTCTGAATGGTCTCGACAGTTTCGGCATCATCCTCGGACAGTTCGGTTAGGTATTCGTCAGTCCAATCGTTTTCTTTGAGGTACTTTACCTCTTTGTCTGACAGAAATTTATAGAAGATGAAGCCAAGAATATAATCCTTATATTCGTTTGCCTCGATCTTCGAGCGCATTTTGTTAGCGGACTCCCAAATCTTTGAAGCAAGCTGTTGTTTGTTCATAACGGTTCCTCCAAAACTTTATCTTTGTGATATGGTCATGCAAAGCAGATATAAGGTCAAGGTCATTTCTCAATACTCTCAACCGCGCAAATGTCTCCAATGTCGCAGTTCAGATATTCGCATATCCTTATTAGGATGGATAGTGAAACTTCATCGCCCCTGTTCAGCTTTGTCAGTGTGCCAGCAGAGAGCTTTACATCTTTTCTCAATGTGGCTTTGCTAAGATCTCGCTCCACCAGCATCAACCAGAGTTTTTTATAGCTGATTTTCATGTTCGTCCCTCCATTTCTGCATACAACGACAAACAATATCATTATACATGAACGGCATCGCAATTTCAAGAGGTAGCGTTGAATTGTAACGATAAAGTCACATTATCATGGTAGCTTCTCATGCAATCTCGGATATAAAAAACTCACCGTCCTCTGGAAGAAACGGTGAGCTTCTTGACTTATGACCGCTGGGTGTCGCGTTGCTTTTCTTTTTCGTCCTCACGGTCGAGAGAGAGGAAAATATCGACATTGGCTTTGATGGTGTCGATCTGTTTTGCCTGTTTTTTTAGCTTGGCTCGTTCATCGTAAAGCCGCTGCTGCTCGTCTTGGAGTTGTTGCAATTCGGTTTGGAGTGACTTCAAGCTGGGGAGTTTCTTGTCACCCTGCATGGCTTTGAGTGTAGACCGCGCTGCCTCGTAGATTACAAGCTCCGCCTGATGCTTTTCTCGGAAAACAGCTTTGTCTTTTGCCTTGGCAAGTGCATCGGCTACGGGTTTTAGCCGCTGGTAGTTAGAGATATTTTTGATAAGAGGTTGGACCTCCCGGAGCCGTGCCTCCACCCGTTTCAGATCGTCGCCGGTATGTGCAAACGACGAATGAATATCTGCAACCTTGGCTTCGAGGTCAGAGTATTGAAGCAGATTGTTCTCTGTGAGGAAGTTGATGGTCTTCGCCGCTTCTTTGAGGTTGTTAATCTTCGCCCAATGCTCGTAACCTTTGCTCTCCTGAGCCTTGATGCTGTTCTGGATGTCAATAATAAGTGAGATACCTTTTCTCCCTGTCTGCATCTGGCGTTTCCGGGGAGACTGCCCTTTGATGCGCTCACGGATATTTTCTTCCGTGTAGTTTTCTCCGATGGTCTTTGAACGTGTGAAGCGTTCCTGTCCCTCGGCGCGGAAAGAAATATATTTGCCGGTCTTGATCTCATAGCCAGCTTCCCGCATAAGCCGTAGGAAATCATCGTAGTCCTTGGCGATGATGATGTTCTGGTCAATGGTCTGTTTGAGTTTTTGCTTCCAGCTCGTCCCGCGCTTTGCCTCAGTATATTCTTTGTAATCCATGCCCTTGTTCTGGTTGGGCGGGATAACGGAGAGGCCGTATTCCTTGCACAGTCGGTCACTGACTTCGCGCATATCATAGTAGATTTTCTTGTAGCTTTTGTAGGCGTGATGGTCTACAAAATCCACGGCATTGAAAATCAGGTGATTGTGGACGTGACCCTTATCGGTATGAGTTGTAAGCACATACTCGTACTTGCCTTTGAGGATTTCATCAGCAAACTTCTTTCCAATCTCATGGGCGATTTCCGGCGTGACTTCTCCCGGCTCAAAGGACTGGATAACGTGTCGGGCTTTGATCTTTATATCGTCCACGCCTTTCTTAGATGCTACCCTCCGCGTAAACCCAAATTCCTGCGCGGCGGCTTCTGGAGAACAGGCATAGCCGGTAACATAGAGCTGCCCCTCGGTCTTGCCGGGGTTCATAATATAGTCGAGGGCTTTGTTTACAGTTCCTCGGATAGCTTTGATTTTAGTGACCGCCATACCTGATCCAACTTCTCCTTCAACTCGTCAATGTCCTGCTTGTAAAAGTGACTTGTCGCGTTCATCCTGCGGCAGATGGAATTGATATTTGCCCCGATCTTATTGACGGCGGCAATCAGCTTTTTCGTTTCCGTGTAGTCCACGTTGATGATGTAGCCGTCAATGGCCATCTTGCGGAGGTATGCCCCCATGTTCTTCGTTCCGAGAAGTGCCATCTTCTCCTGAATTATCTTTTTCTCCTCGTCAGATACCCAAAAGAGTATTTGATTTTGACGTTTCCTGTTCGCCATATCTTTATGTCCTTTCGCATGATTTGAGGGTTTGGGATACTCCCAACAAGCAGATTAAGGGCAGGGTTCCCTTAATCATTTTTCCGGTGTGTATATTCACCGGATTTGCTTGCTATTCTCAAAAAAACGTATTCTCACGGGGTCTCCCGTAAAATACCCTCCTACTTTACAACGGACATTTTTGGGGCGAAACGCAGGTATGCCACGAAAAAAAGGCGCTCAAATGAACGCCTTTCTCCGCTTTGGTTACTGTCAGTATTCAAACTCTCGAAGGATTTCAAGAAGCTCAGGATTGAGATATTTCTCCGCTGACTGTCTGATGGTTTCTGGAATCCCGTAATATGCCTCGGCTATACCGCCTGTGATTGCCGCCAGAGTATCACTGTCTCCTCCGATGGAGATTGCGTTTCGGATTGCATCTTCAAAGCTCGTGGATTCCAAAAATGCCTCGATTGCCTGTGGTACGGTTTGCTGACAGGTTTCGTTGAAACGGTAAGTGTTCCTGATGCCGTCAAGGGTGAAATCCAGCGGGTAGTAACTTTCTTGAATTACCCGGCGGATCTCATCTATGGTTTCGCCGCTTCGTGCAAGGAAAATTGCCGTTGTTGTTGCCTCAGCACCTTTGATGCCTTCTGGATGATTGTGGGTGACTTCCGTGACGGACTTTGAAAGTTGTTTTGCCTCGTCCAAACTTTTTGCAATAAAACCGCAAGCACTGACACTCATAGCAGCTCCGTTTCCGAAGCTATTGTATGGGCGGGGATTGTCCGAAAACATCCATTCGATAAAGCATCCGCCATATCCGCAGGAGGGATAATGCTGACCAATCTTGCGCATCCAGTAAACTGCTTTTTCTCCAAGACTGCTATAATCGCCCTTGCAAGAAATGAGAGCTTTTGCGATTGCCAGCGTCATAATGGAGTCGTCAGTTGGCTCACACGCCGGGGTAAACAATTCAAAATCTTTGCTCCTGTGGTTGTTCCATTCAAAACGAGACCCAACAATGTCTCCGATGATTGCTCCGATCATAATTGCACCGTCCTTTCCGTCAGGAGATTTCCCAAACAAAGGTTGCCGTGTCACTCGCATTTATATCGTCCGGCTCGATCTCCGGCATACATTTTTCACTTGCCGCCATCATGGGCATACACTCGTCCAAGTCATACCGTGTTTGCGAAACGACATTTATCTCGCCCCAATTATAGTCGATTGTCAGTAGAGAGCCAAGCGTTTCCCCGGAGGCAGAACACAAAATCTCTGCTTTTCTCTTAGCATTTTCTGTTGCGCTTCGCAAGAGTGCTTCGTTTATCTCGGCGGGGTTCTTAACCGTGAAATCTATCCTCATTTCAGGGTTGGCCTCACGAGCTGCGATTGCTGTGAGCGTCCGGGACAGACGAGTATTCTCAAAGTCAAAAGAGAGAGTGAGCCGATATGAGCAGACATACCCAACGAATACACTTCTGTAATTTCCGTTGCGGTCTTTCTTGCTTTCATAATCCGTCCTGACATTGAAGTTTGTGGTTTTCAGGTCAGTCTTATCATAACCTACGGTCTGGATCGCCGTTTGCAGAGTTTCGATTTTGTGTGCGGCTTCCTGCATGGCTTTTTCATAATCCTCGTTTCTGGCTTCGACACTAAGCGAAAGAATTACAAAGTCGGGCTTGACCGTCGCTGTGCCGACACCCTTCACTGTGATTGTTCTTGTCATTACTGTTTTCCGTCCTCTCTTTCATGGTAGTCCTCATCAATACGCTTTTTCCAGTCGCCTGTGATGGGACGTGACGCCCGCACTCTACAAATCGTTTCGCTCAGGACTTCATAGTTGAGCTGTGTCCCTCGGCTGTCATTATGGAAGTTTACGGCGCGGTCTTCTGAGATGCCCAAGCCCCTTGCGGTCTCCACGGCGTCAATGTTCGCACCAAGGAAAAGAAATTCCCAGCCGTACTTTGACTTTTGCCTCTCAATCATTTGCTTGACCCGATCACTGGAATAGTGGCGGCTTGCGTTCTCCATTCCGTCCGTAGTGATAACGAATAGGGTATGCTCCGGCACATCCTCATTCCTTGCATACTTGTGGACGTTTCCGATATGATGGATTGCTCCGCCGATTGCATCCAGCAGGGCAGTACAACCGCGCACGGAGTAGTCCTTTTCGGTCAGGGGATTGATTGCCTGAACGTCCACGCGGTCATGCAGGACTTCGCTGAAATTATCAAAGAGAACGGTGGAGATCAGCGCATCCCCGTCCGCTTGCTTCTGTTTCTCTATCATGGAATTAAAGCCGCCGATAGTGTCGGCCTCAAGCCCGTGCATAGAGCCGCTACGGTCAAGGATAAAAACGATCTCAGTCAAATTCTTTCTCATGTTCATTACCTCCATCAAAAAATGTAGCTGTCTGGTTTCACCTTACAGCTACATTTTAGGACAAACGATATTCGATTTGGTCGCATAGCAAGCGACAATTATTTTTGGGGATGGATTGTTGCAGCAATGCCTTTATGGTCGGAAAGATTTTTCTCTATGTTCCATTCTTCAAGGCTCACCGACATACTATTGACAAACTTATCGGAGACAGCAATATGGTCAATACATTCCGGGGCATCTTGTGTGAGCAGACGTATATGGTTTTCTGAAAATGACTGAGTGAGCGTGTTCCTCCCAAAGTTTGTGAAATAGTAGTTGTCCGAAAAACTGATGTTGTAATCGCCAGCAATGCAGAGATTTTTTCCGGCATCGGTCAACCGTGCAAAGTCTTCAATCTGTTTCTGCAAATCCGCTTTGAATGATGGTCGCCTGTTTCCCTCGATACCCATGATCGTACCGTAAACGCATAGGTAGCCCAGCTCAGTTTCCAGCTCAACACATAGGGCGGTGTATTTGTCATAGGTGATATGTTCGCTGACGCATTTATAGTTGGTAAGGATAGATACGCGGTTTTCTGTGGGCTTGTAATATCCCGGCGCTATTTCCATGAGCTTCGGAGTTTGGAAGCAATAGCGGAAAGAAGACGGGCGCACTTGTTCGTCCGTTTCTGTTAGAATAAGTATGTCTGCCCTTGCCTGTTCACAGGCAAGCAGAATGTCGCAGAGTGACCGTCTGTTTTTCAGGCGTTCCACATTCCATGTCGCAATTCTCATAATTCCTATGCCCCCAAGAGGCTCTGGTCAAAAGCAAAAAGCGCCTCGTTGATCTCGAAAATATTATAGTTCCCACGGCTGATAAAAAACTCAACAATAATATCAAACTTGTTGCTGTGAGAGAGGGCAAATCCCGCCTTCATCAGCATTTCCCGTGTTTCGCTGAGTGGAAGTTCAAGAGCTATGGCAAAGGCCAAGACCGTGGGCTTGCTCGGCTTGTAGAGCCTGTCGCTCCGTATTTTGGAGAACAGCTTACGGTCAATGTTTGCTTTCTTGTAGCATTGAGCATCCGTGATGCCGCGCTCGTCTATCTTTCGGAGAAGCATCTCCGAAAAGCTCTCGTCGATCATGCTTATCGCTTCGTCCAGAGAGGAAGCAGTTGGAGCTTCCATACTGGCTTTTGCGATGGGTGCGAGCCTCTCAGCGTTTTCGGGAATGCCCTCAAACATTTCTTCATCGAAAAGAAGGCTCCGCATTTGCTCCCTGCGGCGGTCAGTATGTTCCTCAACATAGTTGTCGTCGATATACTCGGCTATATCTTTGAACAGCTTTTCACTGATTTGATAAGCGGCCTTATCGAATATCACGATATAGACGGTCATCTCGTTGCTGAAAAGGAAATCGCTGATTGTGTCAATGGCAACCTTCAAGGCTCTATCTTTCGGATAACCATAGATGCCGGAGGAAATCAGGGGAAACGCCACGGTATCGCATTTGTTCTCCTTGGCAAGCTCAAGGGAAGTGCGATAGCATGAGATTAGTTTTTCACGTTCTCCATGTTTACCTCCGTGCCAGCGGGGACCCACGGCATGGATCACATATTTGCAGGGCAGACGGTATGCGCCGGTGATCTTCGCGCTGCCAGTTTCACAGCCGCCCAACGTCCGGCACTCTGCGAGTAGTCCCGGACCTGCAGCGTGGTGGATAGCCCCATCGACCCCGCCGCCTCCCAGCAGGGTTTGATTGGCTGCGTTTACAATCGCGTCCACTTTCATTTTGGTGATGTCGTTTCGTACTATTTCAAGCGGCATAGTCTGTTCCTCCTATCTCATTCCAGTTCACGGAACAAATCGCTGGAAATGTCATAAATATCATCAAATCCGATCTGTTCTCCCGTTGCCAGAATTATCGTGCGTTCATATTCATCTATCTTTTTCAGTTCCGCGCTGACAGTTAAGTATTTACCGCCAGCTTTCCGCTCGTCTTTTTTGAAATAGGTCACTGTTATCAACGGATGCTCTGATATGGCATCCATAAGGATACGTTGTTTCATATCAAGTATCGCCTGATCTGTCTCGTCAATTTCTATTTTTCTGTCCGTAAGACGGGCGGTTTCCGCAACTGCTTCCCCATAGCCGGAAAGAGCGGCGAACGGACTGAATTGAGCCGCCCTGTCTATCATGGACATTCGAGGACGGGAAGCTGAAACATGGTGCGGCATATTGATTATATCGTCATAAGGACCCGTCATGCTTTGTGTCCTCCAATCTGTTTATTACGGTCTATGGTAGTTGCTCCTTCTTCAAGGTTCATACCTTTTAGGATCGCATTTTTTCCAAATTTCTTTTTGATGTCCAACATCGTCTTTTGCATTTTCTTTTCCCGCGCAAGTTCGGCTTCTTCCTTTTCCCGCTGGGCTTCCTTTGCTGAAAAGTCTGTGAAAAGGTCAAGCTGCTCGTATTCCTCCGATTGGGGGACAGATGCTTCGTCGATTACATGGTTTGCTGTTACATTCATCCGCCTCACCAGCAGATTGCTGTCAACAATACGCTCAAATAGTTCTATTGTCGCTTGCACGATCTGCTTTGTTGAGGACGAGTGTTTTCCAAGATTGGTGCTTCCATGTGCGCTTTTGGGGACGGAGCGCCCATAGTGGTCGGTTGTAATTTCACCGTGATATGACTGCCGGATCTTCGGGTCTTTGAGGCTCTCTATGTCATAACCGACAGCGAGTACGATCTGGTCTGTGACAAGTCCCTTGTCCACCAAATCCAGCACCAATAATTCCGTCATTTCACGGACTATCAGTTTTGCTTTTTCGTAGGTGTATGGGGATTGCAGCACCTGTCCTGAGCTTATGCTGTTGGTGCTGGGTTTGTATGCCTTTATATCGGCAATCGTACACGGCTCCCATCCCCACGCATGGTCAATCAGAAGTTCCGCATTGATGCCAAAGAGCTTATACAGAGAATCCTCGTTTTGTATAGAACGCCTCGCAACGTCGCCCATTGTGAACATACCGTTGGCTTCCAGCTTCTTTGCATATCCATGACCCACGCGCCAAAAATCAGTCAAAGGGCGGTGTGTCCATAATGTCTGCCGGTAGCTCATTTCATCAAGTTCCGCAATGCGCACGCCGTTTTTGTCTGCCGGGATATGCTTTGCGCGTATGTCCATAGCAATCTTACAGAGATAGAGATTGGTTCCTATCCCTGCCGTGGCTGTGATCCCTGTGGTGTTCAGCACGTCCAATATCATACGCATAGCCAGATCACGCGGCGTGAGGCGGTATGTGCTGAGATAAGAGGTAACATCCATGAAAACCTCGTCAATGGAATAAACATGGATGTCTTCAGGTGCAATGTATTTCAGATAGACATTATAAATCCTTGTACTGTAATCTATATAAAGCGCCATTCTCGGAGGGGCGGCGATATAGTCAACGGCAAGAGCTGGAGTTCTTTTCAACTCATTATCATTGAATGATTTTCCTGTCAGTGCATGGCCGGGAGCTTTCCGCTGCCGGTCAGCGTTGACTTCCTTTACTCTCTGCACAACCTCGAATAGCCTTGCCCTCCCCGGTATCCCATACGATTTCAGGGATGGAGAGACGGCAAGGCAAATCGTTTTTTCTGTGCGGCTTACATCGGCTACAACAAGGTTAGTTGTGAGCGGGTCAAGCCCGCGCTCACGGCACTCGACACTTGCATAAAAACTTTTCAGGTCTATGGCTATATATGTTCGGTTGCCCATTCGGTCCTCCTCCCGTGCGAGGTCACGCCTGACCACCGATAAATTCAATATATTTTTTTATTCCTTCGTCAAGACGGTTGGCATACGGGGCAAGGAATGAAACCAGTTCATTGAACAGTTCCGTCCGATCCCTGCCCGTTTGTTCCTCCGCATAGTCCAGCAGTGGGTTCAAAGCTGTTGCGAGTTGTTCTGCCTTTCGGTTGTACCGATCAATGCTTTGTATCAGAAGTCCCGACAGCTCCTTATTCTCGGCGATCATTCCCTCTACGGCCTCAGTTGCGTCTTCGATTTCTTTGAAGTAGTTAATCATAACATGGACACGCACCTGTCCATCCTCAGTCGCCGTGACAGTGAAAAGGTGGGTCTTTGATGCCAAATCCTTGAATAGTTCATATTCGTCGTCGTCGCCAAACTCCAAGTACGGTAGTATGACATTGATCTCCGACAGCCATTTATCATAGCGGACTTCACCGCGTATTTTCCCGCCCAAACGCCTTGCCAATTCATCAAGGCGCGGCAACAGGTCTTCATAAGCTGCCTTGTCCTCCGGCACGATTACTTTCGGAATGGCGTCCATCATTTCCCCGTATGCTTTCCAAAAGCCTGTATCAATCGAAGCATCAAAAATGCTGCTTTCCAGATCGGCGCGCTCCGCAGCCCGACGGTGTTCCTCAGCATAATCCCGCTCATACACAATGTTTTCCATGTCGGTCTCCTTATTCTTCGCCAGCTTCTTCTATTATTCCATAATCAATCAGTATGTTTTTCTCGGCTCTGGTGGGGTAGACGATCCCTGTCATTTCATAATCGTAACGCCTCACCCTGCGGAAGTCCCTTACCGGCTCAGGGGCATAAGCAGCGGTTTCATAGCTTTCATAGCCCGGTGTCCCTGAAAGATCGTCCTGCACATCTCTGATCAGCGCATCTGTTACATCGTAAATGTCCTTCCCGTACTCAACCGCGACAAGCTCATGCTTCTGCACCGACTTGTCCAAATCGCCGGGAGAACGGAACAGCTTATACTTCATATCCGTACCCTTTCTCTGTATCTGTTTATTTCAGGAAATTGCTCTTGTGGTCGATCCTGCGGAGGTCGTAGCCGCTCTGCGCAAGGTGCGCCACTTTCAAGGCTACCAAGTTAATATCCGTGTGCATCGCCCGTGCAATCTGTTCGGAGGTATAACCGTAGTCATATATGTACTCTAAAATCTCGTCCGTGTCCAAAAGGATTTCAGCACCCACAATGTTCGCCTCGTACTCTGGTGTGGTCGTCATGTCATATAAAACAAATTCCCGCAATCCGTCGCCTTTGGCAAGGTGCTGGTGGAGCCGGTCATGGCCGATCTCATGAGCGCAGACGATTTTTTGCATCTGTTCGCTCAGGTTTTCGTTAATAAAGATGAAACGGTTTCGTTTGATGACCCGGTACATCCCTTTGAGCTTCACAAAATCAGAGTTATGAAGGACGATAATACCAAGATCGTCTGCAATACGAAACGGGTCGCGTGTGCCGCATCGCTTTACAAGGTCTCTGCCGATTTCAGTGAGATACTCTGCACTCATCTCACCACCCCCATTCGTGGATAGATTATTCAATCGGGCAACAAGCCCTCCTGAACAGGCTTATTCCTGCTCGACCTTTTCTTTTCGATACTTCTTCGGCGTGTATTTCTTGTTGTTTTCCTTAGCGATCCAGTAGGCTTCATTCAGCGCCCTCATAGCACCGTCCATATCTTCTTCACTAAGTTCGCCTCCGGCAAACATTCCCGTGACTTCGGTGACAAGATCGCGGATGTCCCTTGCTGCTTTTGCGCCGCCCTGTTCATGCGCAGAGACAATCAGTAGACCAGAATTGCCAAGCAATTCCTCTGCGGTTGTCCCCAAGGCTGCGGCGAGCTTTTCAACTAATTCCATGTTCCTCGGCATCCGGGACCCCAGCTCGTAGTTCTGGACTGTCCTTTCGCTCATACCGGCCTTTTTTGCAAGCTCCGCTTGTGTCAGGTTTGCGGCAATTCTCAGGTTTTTTAGGCGTTCTTTGAATACCATGTAGCGCACCTCTTTCTATTTTTTTATTCGAGGACGAAAAAAACTTTCGTGAAACCACTTGACACGCACGTTATGAGTGTGCTATACTTGCGGTACACTCGTTTCTTTCGTGAACATGATACCACACGAACAAAGCGTATGTCAATAGGGAAACTTGAAAAAAATAAGACTTATGGATCATTTTTTGAGGGAGGTGATCGTATGGAGAGGGTGATACTCCATTGTGATATGAACAATTTCTACGCAAGCGTTGAGTGTATGCTTAATCCTTCTTTGAGGGAGAAGCCGGTTGCGGTATGCGGCTCCGTTGAGGAACGTCACGGGATCGTGCTGGCGAAAAACTATGCGGCAAAAGCCTACGGGGTTTCTACGGGGGAAGCAATCTGGCAAGCAAAGCAGAAATGCAGGGACTTGGTTATCGTGGAGCCGCATTACGAGCAGTACATGAAGTTTTCCAAATTGGCAAGAGAAATCTACAACCGTTACACGGATATGGTCGAGCCGTATGGAATGGACGAGTGCTGGCTGGATGTCACCGGCAGCAGATATTTAGGCTCCGGCTTTGAGATTGCCGACGAGATCAGGAAGACGGTCAAGTTTGAGCTGGGACTGACAATTTCCGCTGGAGTCAGCTTCAATAAGATTTTTGCGAAGCTGGGAAGCGATATGAAAAAGCCGGATGCCGTGACGTGCATAGACCGTGACACGTTCCGGGAAAAGATATGGGGGCTTCCTGCCTCTGATCTGCTTGGCGTTGGGCGGGCTACGGATAAGGTCTTATCCAGCTATGGTATCCGCACAATCGGTCAGCTTGCTGCTGCGCCGGATGCGCTCATGCATGGACGGTTAGGCAAAAATGGCATGGCAGTCAAACGGTTTGCAAATGGTGAAGATTGTTCCCCTGTGATGCGCTCCGATTATGTGTCCCCCGTAAAGAGCATCGGACACGGTATCACGACAATGCAGGACTTGGAAAACTCTGCGGAGGTATGGTGTGTGATGCTGGAGCTTGTTCAGGAGATCGGGACAAAGCTGCGGAAACACCAAAAGAAAGCTGGCGGTGTTGCAATCAATATCCGCGACAGTGAATTGTTTAGCAAAGAATGGCAATGCCGGATCGGGTTTCCCACTCAAAGCCCGACGCACCTTGCGAAGACGGCATTTGACCTCTTTCAACGGAGTTATTCTTGGCAGCGCCCCATCCGCTCAGTCACAGTCCGTGCGATTTCGCTCGTGGAGGAAGATGCCCCTGTCCAGTATGACCTTTTCACGGATGTCGCTATGATTGAAAAGAGGGAACGCCTCGATCTTGCCATTGAATCCATCCGCTCACGGTTTGGAAAAGACGCTATCAGAAACGGTGTTCTCTGCCAGAACATCAAGATCCCCGCGAAGCGTCAGGTAGAGCTTGTCATGCCGACGGGGATGTTCAGTTAGGAGGTTTTCATTTTTATGGTAAATGAGCGGATAGAACAGCATCCCCTTGTTTACGGTCATGGTATCCTCGGATTTGAGGGTTATACCGGCGATGATAAATTTTGCGTTATTGCCAACGGGGACAACAACTTTCTTGCCTATGGCATAACGGAAAATTCGTTGCTTGTTGTTGACACTAAGCTGCCTTTTGCGCCGGAAAAGCTCAACGTCTTCCAGACAGACAAGCTGGTTGAGGGTCAGAAACAGCTCAAGCTCTCCCTCACGAAGCTGGGCGCGTTTCCCTACATTGGGCGGGTTATTATGTCAGTAAGTCAGTACAGTTGAGGAATAGGCTATGGAACAGAAACGAAGAAAAGTATATGTCGATGTCAATCTTGACGTTGATAAAGATGGTAACAAGCGTCCCCGCGTCATCACATGGGAGGATGGCATTAAGTATGAGGTTGACCGTGTAAAGCAAATCTGCCGTGCCGCTTCCACGAAAGTCGGTGGTTGTGGCATCCGCTATACGGTGATGGTCTGCGGGAAGGAGACGTACCTGTTCAATGAAGACGAACGATGGTTTGTTGAAGCAAAGGAGTATATTTGATGATTTTATCCCGCGAAAATATCGAGGAAATAGCCGCTGCCGTTACGATGGATTTCAACAAGTTTTTCTTTCAGGATAACGACGGCGAGGAACGAACGAAAGCCCGCTGCACCCCGATTGACCAATTTGCATCGCAGTACCTTGGATTAAGTGTCTGCTTTGCCCGACTTTCCCCTGATGGAAGCCTCTGTGGTGTGACGGCGTATGCTGATACAGAGTATCAGGTTGTAGAAATGGGGATTACCCGGAAGCTGAGGCTCAAAAGGAATGAGGTTGTCTTGGATCGGAGTTTTGTTGAACCGGGCAACATCAGGAAGTTGTGCGGTAAACGCCGGTTTACTCTTGCCCATGAGTGCGCCCATCAAATCCTTTTTCAAATGGAGAGCAACGAGAAGAAATGCTCCTGCCGGAAAATGTATGAGGAAGACCGGGCCTACACGGTGAGGGAATTAAAATCCCGTGAAGACTGGAACGAATGGCAAGCCAACGTCTTGGGGGCGGCAATTCTGATGCCGCGCAATGAGATTGCCCTTGCTATGAGGAATTTAGCAAAAGGAAGGAGGCTCATACGATATGGTGAATGGTTTGCTTATCCTGACAGGTTAATCATTACGACGCTCTGCGATCTGTTTGGCGTGTCGAGGACTGCTATCACCATCAGACTATCGAAGCTCGGTTATATGGAGGAACGTCCCTACACCGAGTATGTTGATCCGTTGGAGGTGATGGCATGAGCAGATACGTCCAGACCTACGAGCCGTCTGCTGAGATGCAGATGAAAATTCGGCGGGCAAGGGACGCGATTGCCAATCAGTCGCGGAGAACTGTTAAATGCCCGTACTGCCGCCACAATGCGATTGTGGTATTTGAGGACACACAGGGTCACGTCCAGACCAAGTGTAAAAGCTGTGGTAGAGAGGTCGTGCTGGATGTCCTCAGCATGAGAAGGTTACGACACCGCCCCGTTTCGAGGTAGTGCTAACAAAAAACTAAATAGATTGCTGTGCTGTGGAGCCGCTGATAAGTGATGTCTTCCCAAAGCCGCATGACTGGAGTTTTCTTAGGAAAGCTCTGTTATCGGCTTGGGACTATGTACTCACCGTCATGCGGCTCCTTTGTTGTTCATCCATCCGCTGTTCCCGGACAGCGGAAAGGATGAACAATGAGAATACCCAAAACACCAGTCGAGTTTGACTATGACCTCTGGACTACGGAAGACGGCAAGTGCATGGTGCGCGTAAAGGCCACCGGCGAGGTTACAGAGGTGGAACAGAAAATTATGAAGGTTCTACGGGCGGAGGAGAAAAGAATAAGGCGCTCTTATCAGGACGTTGATGATAGCGAAAAAGCCTTATCCGGGAACAATACGGTCTTGTCCCTTGACTCCTTGCCGGATGATGAAGTGAAAACTGCTGCGTGGCTTGCCGATCCGCAGGATGGCATCAAAGCGTTAGAAACCTCATTGTTGGAGAGCGATTTTAAGCGAGTGCTGACAGAAGTACAGCTTTCCATCTACGAAGCGTGTATAAAACGAGGTCTAACTCCCACCGAATACGCAAAGGCACACAACATGAAAAGGCAAAGTGTTTCTGACACCATCACGCTCATCCGAAAAAAAGCAAAAAAATTTTTTTGAGTGGATACCTGCGTTTTGGCAAAAAAATGTCCGTTGTAAAGTGAAGGGGTCAATGAAACACCTTCACCTGTACTTTGACAACTGAATAGTTCAGTGTTGCGGATCTTTCCGCCTGAGTGTAGCGACGGGGCTTCTGCCGCCATGACATCCCTCCGGGGACGAGCGATCAACAGAGAGCCGAAACAGCCGTGTGGTTGCGGCTGCTTGCGAGAAAACTCAGGTTGGGTACAATGATACTTCCGTCCGTTTTGATACGGGCGGCTCGGAGCGATCCTCGGAGGGGTGAGAGTCCCATGATACTGATTGACCGTCGGTAGTCCGTAACATTCCCGGAGCGTGATGCTCTATCTGGCAGGGGTGCGAGCTGCAAATATGCCGGAACAACGAAACGAACCAAGAAGTAACATTAGTTTCAGGATAAAAACTATGTGGCAGGGCTTCTTTACCGTCGCCCTGCCATATCCTTTTGTCCTGAAAACCATCATTTCCGGGAGGTGTTATAAGACATGATGTGTATTGAAGAAATGAAAAACGTCTGCGTAAAGACCGTGGACAGGAAAGAGCTTGTGGATAGGAACAGCGTGAAGATCGACGGGAAAGCACCCCGGGATGAAAGGCTGCGCGAGTTCATCCAGCAGATCAGGAACCCGTACTGCTACCGGGACGGCAAAACCGTCGTCAAGATTTCGTTCAGCAACACCGACCTCACGATGGAGGACTGTGTTGCCCATTACTTTCAGGGGCTTTAATTATGAACAATTTGAATCTTTTTTCCCGGACCTATGGACGGGACACGAATCCTGTGGTATAATCATCTCAGGTCAAAAAAGAAGAAACGGACTAAGCCGCCGACAGATGTACGGGGGCTGTTATCTGCTTTCTCCCATATTGTAAGGTCAAGAAGCCTTCGTCTTTCTGATTTGATGTATCACACCAAACAGAAAACGGAGGTTATTTTTATGCCTGATAAGGTTTACCGCACGGCGATCTACTGCCGCCTCTCCCGTGAGGACGGGGACAAAGTAGAGAGTAACAGTATTGCCAGCCAGAGAGCGATCTGCGAGGACTACATCGCAAGGCACGACGATCTGGAGCTGGTATGTGAGCCGTTCATTGACGACGGTTATAGCGGGGTTTCGTTCAACCGGCCCCAGTTCAAAGAGTTGGAGGAAGCGGTGCGCCGGGGACGGATTGACTGCATCGTAGTCAAGGACCTCAGCCGCTTTTCGAGAAACTATATCGACGGCGGGCGCTATCTGGAAAAGATATTCCCCCAGCTTGGCATCCGCTTTATAGCGATTAACGACGCCTACGACAGCCTGACGGGTGACCCGCAATCCGATTCCTTTGTCATCCCGTTCAAGAACCTGATTAACGATTCTTATTGCAAGGATATATCCATGAAAATCCGCTCCAGCCTTGAAGTGAAGCAAAAGAACGGCGAGTTTGTCGGGTCATTTGCTCCTTACGGTTATATGAAGGCTCCTGACAACAGGAACCAGCTCATAGTGGACGAGGATGTGCGGGAGACGGTGCAGATGATTTTCTCCTTATACAAAGACGGGGTGAGCATCGGGCGCATCGCTGACCGGCTCAACCAGATGGGAGTCCTCTCCCCTATGGAATATAAACATTCCAAGGGCGAGAAGTACGACACGGTATTCAAGCGCGGAGAGACGGCTCTGTGGACATACAAAGCCGTCCAGCGCATTTTGAGCAACGAAGTCTATATCGGCGTTCTGGCTCAGGGAAAACGAGGCACACCCAATCACAAAGTCCGTGTTGTCCAGAAAAAGGACGAGTCCGAATGGATAAAGGTTGAGAACGCACACGAGGCGCTTGTTTCCTATGAGGACTTCATGGCGGTCAAGACCATGATGAAGCGGGATATGCGCTGTCCCTCTGACTGTGAGGAAGCGCCGCTGTTTTCAGGGTTTGTGTTCTGCGGTGACTGTCAGCAGACAATGATCCGCAAGACTGTCCCCTCGAAAACCAAGAAGTACGTCTATTATATCTGCTCCGCGAGTAAAGGCTCCGGCGATTGCAGCCCGCACAGTATCAGCGTGAAGGAGCTGGAGGAAAAGGTCTTCCACGCAATACATGACCAGATCGAGCTTGTCATTGAGCTGGAAAGGGCGCTGGAAATGATAGACCGGCTTCCGTCTCAAAGCCGGAAAGCCTTTAACTATGAGGCGCAGATCACAAAGCTGGAAGAAGAAATTGAGCGGTATCAAAAGCTGAAGCTCCGGCTCTATGAAGACCTCTCTGACGGTATCATCGACAAGTCGGAGTATTCCGATTTCCGAAACCGCTATACCAAAATCATTGAGGACAAACAGGAGGCGCTTCTCCGCGTCCGTAAGGAAATGCGGGATACTGTCACCACCGGCATCACAGAAAAGAATTGGGTCACGCTTTTTAAGCAGTATGAGAACATCGACGAGCTAAACCGGCGTGTCCTGATGTCTTTGGTAGACCGCATCCTGATCTATGAAGACCATAGAATTGAAATCGTCTTTAAGTATAAGGACGAATACGAGCAGACTGTAAAATTCGTTCTCGGCTATGCCGACGAGCTTGCCAAGGCCAGCTAAAGGAGGGATGGACAATGGCACGAAAAAGCAGAAAGACCGTTATTGAACAGCAGCCGGTCATTGAGACCCCGGCATTGCAGTTGTTTCCAACCGCCATTTATGCCCGTCTTTCCGTGGAGAACAGCGGCAAGTCTGAAAAGATAGACGTTATTCAAAATCAGATCGACATCTGCAAGGAATACGTCAAGAGCTGCCCTTATCTGAGCCTCGTGGACGTTTATATCGACAACGGGCGCACGGGTACGGTTTTTGACCGTCCAGAGTTCAACCGGCTGATGAACGACATCCGCACCGGCAGGATTAAATGCCTTGTAGTCCGTGATCTCAGTCGCTTTGGGCGCGATTACATCGAGGCGGGTACTTATCTTGAACGGATATTCCCGCAGATCGGGCTACGGTTTATCGCCATAAAGGAGCATTACGACAGCTTTGATACTGACGGAAGCAGCGAGAGCCTTATCATTCCGTTGCAGAACATGATAAATGCGCTGTACTCCAAGGACATTTCCCGCAAGGTTTCAACCGCCCTCCGCTCCCAAATGGAACAAGGGACTTTTCGGAAAAGGAATCTGCCCTATGGGTATAGATGGAATGAGGAACACACTAACATGGTTATAGACGAGGAAACCGCCCCGATAGTGAAGCAGATATTTCAGTGGAAAATTGAGGGTGTGACCGTTGCGACTATACTAAATCGGCTGGACGAAATGGGCGCTCCCAATACGGAACAGCGCAAACGTGAAGTCGGCACACGCACAGGTGATGGCTGCCCGTTCAAGGGATGGGCGCAATCCACTTTGTACGGCATCCTGACAAATCCGCACTATGTAGGTGATACTGTCCTTGCCCGCTCTGAGAAAGCCGTTTTTAAGGGCGTGAAGCACCATAAGGTTAAGGATAAAGACCAATGGATAGTCTTCCCCAATACTCACGATGCGATAATCTCCCGCGAGGATTTTCAAAAGGTGCAGGATATTATTGAAGAAGCAAGCGACTATCGGAAGAAGCACATGGAAAAGACTGCTGAAATCAGGGCTTCCCTTGTTAATCTTTTCGAGGGGAAAATAATCTGTGCGGATTGCGAAGGAAAGATGTATTATCACCGTAGGCGTATAGACAAGAGCAAAAATGACGAATGGTATGCGCATTACGAGTGTAGCACCCATGTATCAAAAAGATATGTCAAGTGTTCGGCACATCATCTCAAACAGGCAACTTTGGAAGCAAACGTCCTTGCTGCAATCCAGCTCCAAGTTAAGGCAGCTCTCGACTATGACAAGCTGCTTTCCAAGCTCCGGGGCAGTTCCGGCGAAAAGAGTATCCGCGACCAGCTAAACGGTCTAATCAATAGTCTTGACTTGAAGCTGCGCGGCGTGGCAAAAAAGCGGACACGGCTCTATGAGGATTTCGCAGACGGCATACTCGACGAGGAAGAATACGCCTTTGCGAAAAAGAGCTACGACGAGCAGTATGCGGATCTCACGCGCCGGTTGGACGAGGCTATCCAGCGGCGGAATAATTTCAACGAGGCGATGTCCGAGGACAACAAATGGATTACCCTGATGAAATCGGTCAGCACGGCAACGCAGCTCACCCAAGAGCTTGTGGACGAGTCCATAGAGCTGGTAAAGGTGCATGAGGGCGGCGATATAGAGCTGACAATGAAGTACGGCGACATTTATGCCCTCACATTACAGAGCATCAAGGAAGTACAGGAGGCGATGGCATGAGCAAGGATTATAAAGTAGCTGTCTATATCCGTCTTTCTCTGGCTGATGAAGACACCGGCTATTCCAAAGACGAGAGCGACAGCATCGGAAACCAGAGGATGCTCATTAACCGCTTTCTGGACAACCATGCGGAGCTGTCAGGTTGCCGTCGTGTGGAGTTTGCAGACGACGGTTATACCGGCACCAACTTCCGGCGTCCTCAGTTCACGAAGATGATGGAACAGGTACGCGCCGGGGAAATAGACTTGATCTGTGTCAAGGATTTTTCCCGCTTTTCGAGAGACTACATCGAAACTGGCAACTACCTCGAATGCGTCTTCCCGTTCCTCGGCGTCCGCTTCTTATCTATCAACGACGGCTATGACAGCAACGATTACAAAGGGACAACGGGCGGTCTGGAAGTCGTAATGCGCAACATCATATATGCCGCATACAGTAAAGACCTCTCTGTAAAGACAACAACGGCGAAAATCCAGATGATGAAACAGGGCAAGTATGTGGGCGGCTATGCTCCCTACGGATACATCCTTCACCCGGAGATCAGGAATAAACTTAAACTGGACCCGGAAGCCGCCGCAATCGTCCGGCGCGTGTTTGACGAGGCATTGGATGGCAACAATACCTCTGTTATTGCAGAGGCTTTGAATGACGATGGCATCCCGACGCCGGGACAGTATTTCAGGGCAAGACACCCTGACAAGAAGAAATACTCTGTAATGAGCGATAAGATTAGCTGGACTTCTTCGATGGTCTATAAGATTATCGTGAATTACGTCTATACCGGCGCAACGGTGGGACACACCATGAAAACTGCGGCTCCTCTCTCGCGGAAGCGTGTCATACAGGACAAAAAGGACTGGATCATTGTCGAGGGGATGCACGAGGCGATTGTAAGCAAGGAAGAATATGAGGCGGCGCAAAAGGTTATCCGGGGTGGTGTGAAAAAGGCAACACGGGAAAAACACCTTTATCCGCTCCGAGGTCTTGTATGCTGTGGGAATTGCAAGCGTACTATGACACGTCGGCTTATGGCAAGCACCGGCAAATATATCTATTCATGCACCCATTCAACACGGGACAGGAATACCGAGTGCGCCGTCCATGAACGATATGAGGAAGCGGGACTGGAACAGGTGGCCTACAACGCGATCCAACAGTTCATATCGCTGGCAGAGAAAGAAAACGTCCAAAACAGGAAGGTCAGCGCCTTGCGTAAAGATGCGATTAGTGACTGCATGACCCAGCTTCGGAAATTGCAGACACAGGCTGAACAGCTCAAAGGCTCCAAGCTCCGCTGGTATGAGAAATATACCAACGGCGACATTTCCAAGCCAGAGTACCTTAAATTCAAAGCCGACGTTGACAAGAAGCTGGCAGAGAATGAAGAAGCCCAGCGGGAGGAAGAAAGCCGGATGGAGCAGCTCGATTCTGAGCGCACCTGTTCCGATGAACGGCTGGATGCCGCTTGCCGCGACTTTCAGAAATCCCGCCAGATCACCTACGAGCTGGCACACGCCTTTATTAAAGCGATCTACGTTTACCCTGATGAACGGGTGGAAATCGAATGGAAGTTCAAGGACCCTTTCGTGAAATGATTGCAGAAGTCCACGGGGCAAGATAGCTACCGTGGACTTTTCGCAAAAAATTTCAAAATTTTTTTAGTTCCTACTTGACACAAGAAGACTTGTCTCGCCTGGGGCGAAATATGATTGAGAGCGGTGAGTATATTGAGCAGATCTTTCCGAGAATGGGTGTGCGCTTTATCTCCGTTACCGATCGCTTTGACTCATTGCGGGATGATGCCGACATTTCAATCCAACTGAAAAATTTTGCAAACGAGGCATATGCGAGAGACATTTCAAAGAAGATTCGGGCGGTGAAACGGACGCAGCAGCTTGCTGGTAAGTGGACCACTGGCACTCCGCCATATGGATATATGTTAGACCCGGATGACAAGTACCACCTATTTCCTGATCCGCAAACGGGGCCAATCGTTCTTGCCATTTTCCGTATGGTGGCAGAGAATCATACTCTCCACTTCATAGCGAAAACTCTGAATGAGCAAGGGGTGCCCAGTCCCGGACGCTATCTGTACGATATTGGTTTGCGGAAGACGGAGAAGTTCAAAAATGCCATCTGGTATCTGCAAACGATCAAGAAAATTCTTGTCGATCCGGTCTATCTTGGTTGGATTGTGTCCGGAAAGTACAGAAGCCAGCTGTGCGAGCGGGGGGCAAAGACTACAGTTAAAACGCCCGAAGAGGAATGGATTATCAATAAAGGTATGCATGAACCCATTGTTTCCAAAGAGCTTTTTGATAAGGTTCAGGACATCCTCTCGGCTAGGCAAAGTGAACAGGGCCTTGCGACTATCTACGATTCCAAGAGTAAACGAAGAAGTATGTTCAAAGGAATTCTTCGTTGCGGAGAATGTGGTCGCAGTATGTACTTGCGCAGTAAATCTAATCGCGGTTATTACTATTATTGCACTCTCCATGAGAATTACAATGCCACCATTTGTCCCAAGAAAGCGGTCAAACAGGAGGATGTAGAGTCCCTTGCCCTGCGGCTTATCCAAACTCAGATAAGAGCATTCTCCGATGCCCAGAGACTGATTGCCAACTTGAATGCTACGCCTTCTTCGCAGACCCGCTATCAGATATATGAAACCCAGATTGATGATGCAAAGAGAAATATTGAAAAGTTCAATCAGCTGAAGGCAGCCCTGTATGGCGATTTTGCAGATGGGTTTCTGAGCCATCAAGATTACACAGATCTGAGCGAGGACTACTCTAGGAGGGCGGATGATTTGAGGATCTTTATTGCTGAATTGGAGAAGGAAAAGGAAAAGTACTCAGTGGGATTTGGCAGCAAAATGCAGTGGGCACTGTTGATTGAAAAGTATAAGGATCAGGAGTCCCTTGACGCTGAAATGGCAGCAGCCTTCATTGAGACGCTTACCTTGTTTAATGATGGCCATGTTGAAGTGGCATTCCGCCATCGTGATGAGATTGAACAGGTTCTCTATGTCGCTGCGACCCGAGGAAAGGAGGCGGAGAGATATGCCGGATAAGGTGCTGGCGTTTTATATTCGTTTGTCGAGTGAAGACCGAGATCTCAAAACAAATGCATTGAAGAATGAGAGTAACAGTGTTTTCAACCAAAGGCGGTTACTCCAGGATTACTATGATACACATGAATCGCTCCATGGTTATAAAGTGATCGTGTTCTGCGATGACGGTGTCACGGGAACACATTTTGACAGGCCAAAGTTCGATGAGCTAATTGAGATGGCTCGCAATCAGGAAATTCATTGCATTATGGTGAAGGACCTATCTCGTTTCGGAAGAAACTTTCTTGAGATGGGAAACTACCTCGAACTGATCCTGCCTCTTTATGGGGTCCGCTTTATCTCTATCAATGATGCCTTTGATAGTGATGACTACTTAGGTGTCACGGGCGGACTTGAGTTAGCCCTCCGCAATCTCATCAATAATATGTATAGCCGAGATCTATCAACCAAGGTGCGCTCAGCTTTTCGTACCCGCAATCTGCGTGGTGAATACTGGGGAGGAAACGGCTTCTATGGCTACCAAGTCCATCCTCATAACAAAAAGAGATTGATCGTAGATGAGCAGGTTCGTGACATCATTGTCATGATTTTCGAGTCCTGCGTTGCAGGCATGACCACGAGCGAGATCGCTCAAATGCTGAATGATATGGGCATTCCATCCCCGTTAGAGCATAAACGGCGAAATGGCGGGTTTTATAATGGGGTGGTCAAGGAAGAGACTGGAATCTGGCTCAAGGGGGCTGTTCGAAAGATTTTGACTGATGAACGCTATACCGGTAAGATGATTACCAATACTCGAGAGACAGAAGAAGTAGGAAAGCCTAAGATGCGGTCGTTGCCCCGAGATCAATGGATCATAGTGCCAGGTACACATGAAGCAATCATTTCGGAGGAGCTGTTCCGAGCGGCACAGAATGCGCTCCAAGGGCGTATTCGGAATGTTAACAAGAATACTGCCGGGAACCGAGCCAACAATCTGTTTGTGTGTGGCTGCTGCGGGAGGAAGCTCCGAAAGAATCCAGCAAAGGAACCACACCTTGTTTGCCCGAAAAATGACAGTATTAAGGGTGCTGAGTGTGCAGGCCTCTTTGTCAATCAGGCCCATATTGAGCAAGCTGTTCTTCAGATGCTGCGGGAACAAAGTAGGAGCTTCCTTGAGCAGCATTGCTTGATGCAGGCATGCATTGACAAAAAGCTTTCAAGTATTCAAACGGAGCTTGATGCTAACACCAATATGACAAGACGGCTCCAAAGTAGAAAGGCTGAACTATATGAGCAATACCGAGCGGGTCGCATAAGCAGAGAGAAATTTGCTGATATCCAGAAGACAGATTCAGAGAAGCTGGCAAGACTCTCAAGTAGAGCTGAAGAGATCAAGCGGCTTCTGGTAGAGCACTATGAGTCTCGAGGTAATCTTGCGGCGGGAAAAAGAACAGCCGATCAGATCATCCTGCTTAAAGATTATGATCCGGAAATAATTAGAAATTTTGTAGAGCGGGTTCGTGTGTACCCTTCAGGAGAGATTGAGATAGATATGCGTACTTCGAGCGGGTTTGCATTTGTAACGGCAAGCTAAAACAATAAGCG
>ENA-OUQK01000426-OUQK01000426.1-human-gut-metagenome-genome-assembly--contig:-NODE-426-length-26038-cov-4.447793_pt1 | contig 26038 bp, 26 predicted proteins | sample MGYA00237954_ERZ548842 | MGnify/ENA primary metagenome ERZ548842 (study PRJEB26490, sample SAMN05194704) | human gut metagenome | biome: terrestrial biome; feature: human-associated habitat; material... | reverse complement strand
GATTATTATTTAGCTATGAAAGATGAATCTTCAAACATTAAAGCTGCAACTTTGATTTTAATAAAAAAAGAATTATGGGGTTATAAATGGGGATATTGTCCAAGAGGTTATTTAATTGACTTTAATGATTTCAATTTACTTGAAACATTTACAAAACTATTAACTCAATTCTTAAATAAAAGAAATTTCATGTTCGTTAAAATAGATCCATATATTATTTATAAATCAAGGGATAAAAAAGGAAATGTTATACCAGGAATAGACAATAGTAAAACAGTAGATGATTTAATTAAACTAGGATATGAACATACTGGATTTAATTTAAACTTTGAAAATTTGAAACCAAGATGGAATGCAGTAACAACAACAAATAGTACTGAAGATTTATTTTCTAGATTTAGTAAAGAAATAAGAAATAAAATAAGAAAAGCAGATAAAATGGGTATTGAAATTCTTCAAGGCAATGCAACAACAGTTAAACAATTTTATTCTCTTATCGATAAAAAACATTCTAGAAAACTAAATTACTATCTAGACATGATGGAAATATTAGGAAAAAAAGATATGATTGATTTATATTTTGCTAAATTAGACACAGCTAAATATATAGAAAAAAGTAAGGAATTATTTGAAAAACAAGAAAAAAGAAATAATGAAATAAATCAAGAATTAGAAGAAAATATTAACAGCAATAATACAACTAATATTATAAAAAGAAAAATGGCTTCAGATATTTTATTAAACAATTGTAAACAAAATGTAATAAATGCAACTAATCTTTATAAAGAATATCCTTCCGGAGTAATAATTGGTGCAAACGCTATAATAAAATATAACAAAGAAATATTTTTCCTAATTGATGGATATAAACCAGAATTTAAAAGATATTGTCCTAATCATTATTTAAAATATCAAATTATGGAAATATTTAGAAATGAAGGTTATACAAGAATGCATTTAAATGGCATTTCCGGTGATTTTAATAAAAATAGTACATATTATGGTCTTACTAGATTTAAACTTGGATTCGCATCAGAAATAGAAGAATATATCGGTGAATTTACACTAGTAATAAATAAAAGAAAATATAAAAACTATCTTAAAATGAAAAATGCAAAAGATTGGTTAAATACTCCTGCTTTTCAAAAAAAATAATAAAAATCAAGAAATTTTATAATTCTTGATTTTTTTAGTTATGAATAATCTATTAACTATATTTTTACAACAAAAAAAGTTCTTTTTCAAGAACCTTTTTTTATTTATTATTTATCAATCTTAGTAACAATACCAGCACCAACTGTTCTACCACCTTCACGAATAGAGAACTTAGTTCCTTCTTCAAGAGCGATAGGAGCAATTAATTCAATGTGCATTTTAACATTGTCACCTGGCATAACCATTTCAGTTCCTTCTGGTAATGTAACAACACCTGTTACGTCAGTAGTTCTGAAATAGAATTGTGGACGATAATTTGTGAAGAATGGAGTATGTCTTCCGCCTTCTTCTTTACTTAATACATATACTTCGCATTCGAAAGTAGTATGTGGAGTAACTGAACCTGGTTTAGCAAGTACTTGTCCTCTTTGTACTTCTTCTCTTGAGATACCACGTAGTAATACACCAGCATTATCTCCTGCTTCAGCATAGTCTAATTGTTTACGGAACATTTCGATTCCTGTAACAACTGTTTTCTTAGTATCATGTAAACCAACGATTTCAACTTCGTCGTTAAGTTTTAATTGACCTCTTTCAACACGTCCTGTAACAACTGTTCCACGACCAGTAATAGTGAATACATCTTCAATACTCATTAAGAATGGTTTGTCAGTATCTCTTTCTGGAGTTGGAATATATTCGTCAACAGCGTCTAATAATTCATCAATTTTTGCTTCATATTTAGGATCTCCTTCAAGAGCTTTTAAAGCTGAACCGAAGATAAATGGAGTATTGTCTCCGTCAAATCCATATTGAGTTAATAAGTCTCTAACATCCATTTCTACTAATTCAAGCATTTCTGGATCATCAACCATATCACATTTATTGATGAATACAACGATTCTTGGAACACCAACTTGACGAGCAAGTAAGATATGTTCTCTTGTTTGAGCCATAGCTCCGTCTGTAGCAGCTATAACTAGGATAGCACCATCCATTTGTGCAGCACCAGTGATCATGTTTTTAACGTAATCAGCGTGACCTGGACAGTCAACGTGTGCATAATGACGTTTATCTGTTTCATATTCAACGTGTGCTGTATTGATTGTAATACCACGTTCTCTTTCTTCTGGAGCTTTATCTATATCAGCATAAGCTTCAAATTTAGCTAATCCTTTATCTGCTTGTCTTTTAGTAATAGCAGCAGTTAAAGTTGTTTTACCATGGTCTACGTGTCCAATTGTACCAATGTTAACATGTGGTTTTCCACGATTAAATTTTTCTTTTGCCATTTAAATTTCCTCCTTTTTTAATGTACAAAACTATTGTATCTAATTCTTGAAAAAATATCAAGTATTATTCTTATTTAAATCCTAATTTTTACCCATTTTTTTAATAATTTCTTCAGTAATATTCTTAGGAACTTCTTCATAGTGATCAAATGTCATTGTAAAGTTTCCTCTACCTTGTGTATTTGATCTTAATGTTGTAACATAACCAAACATTTCAGCAAGTGGAACCATTGCTTCAATAGCAAGAGCATTTCCTCTAGCTTCTTGTCCCATAGGACGTCCTCTTCTTGCTGTAATGTCACCCATTACGTTACCTAAATATTCTTCTGGAACAATTATTTGAACGTTCATTATTGGTTCTAGAAGAACTGGTTTACATTTATTTCTAGCTTCTTTTAAAGCAAGTGAAGCTGCAACTTTAAATGCCATTTCGTTTGAGTCAACATCATGGTAAGATCCATCAAATAATGTTGCTTTAACATCTATCATTGGGAATCCTGCTAAAATACCAGATTCCATAGCTTCTTGTAATCCTTTATCAGTTACTGGAATATATTCTCTTGGAACTACACCACCAACAACTGCATCAACGAATTCATATCCTTTACCTGGATTTGGTTCAAATTTAACCCATACGTGACCATATTGTCCACGACCACCAGATTGTTTAATAAATTTACCTTCACAATCAGCAGCTTGAGTTATTGTTTCACGATAAGCAACTTGTGGAGCACCAACAGCTGCTTCAACATTAAATTCTCTCTTCATTCTATCAACGATTATATCTAGATGAAGTTCACCCATACCAGCAATTATAGTTTGACCTGTTTCTGGGTTTGTAGAAGCTCTAAATGTTGGATCTTCTTCTGCTAATTTTTGAAGTGCAATTCCCATTTTTTCTTGGTCAGCTTTTGACTTTGGTTCAACAGTTAATTCAATAACTGGTTCTGGGAATTCCATAGATTCAAGAATACAAGCATGTTTTTCATCACATAAAGTGTTACCTGTAGTAGTATTCTTAAGTCCTACTGCTGCAGCTATATCACCTGTGTATACATCTGTGATTTCTTGTCTATTATTAGCATGCATTTGTAATATACGTCCAACTCTTTCTTTTACATTCTTAGTTGAGTTAAGTACATATGAACCACTTGATAAGTGTCCAGAATATACTCTGAAGAATGTTAATTTACCAACGAATGGATCAGTCATAACTTTAAATGCTAATGCTGAGAATGGTTCTGAATCAGATGGATGTCTAACGATTTCCTCTCCGTCCATATCAGTTCCTTTTATAGATGCTATATCAGTTGGTGCTGGTAAGTAATCAATAACAGCATCAAGTAATAATTTAACACCTGTATTTTTATATGCAGATCCGCACATAACTGGGAAGAATTCAGCAGCAAGTGTACCTTTTCTAATACAAGCTTTAATTTCTTCAATAGTTGGTTCTTCACCTTCAAGATATTTTTCCATTATTGCTTCATCAAATTCAACAACTGTATCAATTAAATCAGCACGTCTTTCTTCAACTAAATCTTTTAATTCAGCTGGAATTTCGATTATTTCTGGATTTTCTTCAGGTTTTTCATCATATTTATAAGCTGTTCTAGTGATTAAATCAATAATACCAGTTAGCTCATCACCTGCTCCTATTGGCCATTCAATAGGTTTAGCAAGTACACCAAGTCTATCCTTAATTGTTTTTAAACTATATTCGAAGTCTGCACCTGTTTTATCCATCTTATTTGCAAAAATAATACGAGGAACTTTAAATTCAGTTGCTTGTCTCCAAACTGTTTCTGTTTGTGGTTCAACACCTGCTTGTGCATCAATAAGTGCAACAGCACCATCTAATACACGAAGTGATCTAGATACTTCAACTGTAAAGTCAACGTGACCTGGAGTATCTATTATGTTATATCTATATCCTTTCCAGTATGCTGTTGTAGCAGCTGAAGTAATAGTTATACCACGTTCTTGTTCTTGTTCCATCCAGTCCATTTGTGAAGCACCATCATGAGTTTCACCAATTTTATGGATTTTGTGAGTATGGAATAATATACGTTCTGTTGTTGTTGTTTTACCAGCATCAATGTGAGCCATTATTCCAAAGTTTCTTGTTTTTTCTAACGAATATTCACGAGCCATATTCTATTCCTTTCCTACCATCTATAATGAGCAAATGCTTTATTAGCTTCTGCCATTCTATGAGTATCATCTTTTTTCTTATATGCTGCTCCTGTTTGATTTGAAGCATCAATTATTTCACTAGCTAATTTTTCAGCCATTGATTTACCACTTCTACTTCTTGAAGCATTAACTAACCAACGAAGTGCTAAAGCTTGTGCTCTATCTGCTCTAACTTCAACTGGAACAGAGTAGTTAGCACCACCAACTCTTCTTGATTTAACTTCTAGAACTGGAGTAATATTTTCTAAAGCTTTATTAAATACGTCCATAGGATTTTCATTTGTTCTTTCTTGGATCATATCAAATGCTTTATATACGATTGTTTGAGCTTTTCCTCTTTTACCATCAAGCATAATTTGATTGATAAGTTTTGTTATAACTTTTGAGTTATAAATTGGATCTGCTAAAACATCTCTTTTTACTGCACGTCTTTTTCTCATTGTGTTCTCCTTTCTATTTATTTATTATTTCTTTGCTTTTGGTTTTTTAGCACCGTATTTTGAACGACCTTGTTTTCTATCAGTAACACCTGCTGTATCTAAAGTACCACGGATAATGTGATAACGAACACCGATAAGGTCCTTAACACGTCCTCCACGAACTAAAACAACACTATGTTCTTGTAAATTATGTCCTTCACCTGGGATATATGCATCGATTTCTTTACCGTTTGATAATCTTACACGAGCATACTTACGTAAAGCTGAGTTTGGTTTCTTTGGAGTCTTAGTTCCAACACGAGTACAAACTCCTCTTTTTTGAGGTGATGCAGTTTCAGTAGATTTTTTAGTTAAACTATTTAATCTTACTCCTAAAACTGGTGATTTACTCTTTCTAGTCTTTTTAGTACGATTTTTTCTTACTAATTGATTAATTGTAGCCATTTTACTACTCCTTTCTTTTACACACAACCTGGTGTATCAAATTTGTTTTAAATTAAAGTTTTGTAAATAATACAAAACTCTAATTAATAGCATTAATAATATAACACTTTTTACATAAAAATGTCAATACCAATTGCATTATTTGCTCTTTTAATTATATGAGAAAAGGAAGATTACATGTCTTCCTTTTTATCATTTATTTCTTTTTTTAATTCTTCTTTATTCAATTTACTATAACCTTTAATTCCAAGTTCTTTTGCTTCTTCTTTTAATTCTTTTAAAGTTGCATCTGTTTCTTTAGAATCCTCTTCTGGCATTTTACCATATTTTACTAAATAATCAATTTGTTCTTTAGTAATTGTTTCATGTTCTAATAAGGCATTTGCAATTAGATTAAGTAAATCCATATTTTCAGAAATAATCTTTTTAGTAACTTCATATTGTTCAGAAATTATTTTTCTAACTTCTTGGTCTATTTCAAGTGCTACTGCATCTGAGAAGTTCTTACTCTTATTATAATCTCTACCTAGGAATACACTTGATTCTTGATGTTCTAATTGAACAGGTCCAAGTGAACTCATTCCATATTCTGTTACCATTGATCTAGCTATTTTTGTTGCTTTTTCAAAATCGTTATGTGCACCTGTTGTAACTTCATTAAATACAATTTCTTCTGCAACTCTTCCACCTAAGAATCCACTAATCGTTTCAAGTAATTCTTTCTTAGTAGACATATATGTTTCTTCTTTTGGAAGCATTAAGTTATATCCACCAGCCATACCACGAGGTATGATTGTTATTTTTTGAACATCATTTGCTCCATCAAGTTTTATACCAACAACAGCGTGTCCTGCTTCATGGAATGCAACAACCTTCTTTTCGTGTTCAGTATATTTATGAGATTTTTTAGCTGGTCCTGCTATTACTCTATCATGTGCTTCATCAATTTCTGCCATAGTAATTGAATCTTTATTTCTTCTTACAGCAAGAAGTGCAGCTTCATTAAGTAAGTTCTCTAAGTCTGCACCTGAGAAACCTACAGTTCTTTTTGCAATGTTTGCTAAATTAACATCACTTGCAAGTATTTTATCTTTGGCATGTACTTCAAGTATTTCTTCTCTTCCTTTTGCATCTGGAAGTGAAACAGTAATTTGTCTATCAAATCTTCCTGGTCTTAATAATGCTGGATCAAGAACATCAGGTCTATTAGTAGCAGCAATGATTATGATTCCTTCATTTCTTCCAAAACCATCCATTTCAGTTAGTAATTGGTTTAATGTTTGTTCTCTTTCATCATGTCCACCACCAACACCTGCTCCTCTTTGTCTACCAACAGCATCTATTTCATCTATGAATATTAAACATGGTGCTGTTTGTTTTGCTTGTCTAAACATATCACGAACTCTTGATGCACCAATACCTACAAATAATTCAACGAAATCTGAACCACTTATAAAATAAAATGGTGCATTTGCTTCACCAGCAACGGCTTTAGCAAGTAATGTTTTACCTGTTCCTGGAGGACCTACTAAAAGTACACCTTTTGGAATTCTTGCTCCCATTTTTGTAAATTTTTTAGGTTCTTTTAGGAATTCAATTAATTCTTCTAATTCTTCTTTTTCTTCAGATAAACCTGCAACATCTTTAAATGTTACTTTATCTTTATCTTCTTGAAGTTTTGCTCTACTTTTTCCAAAGTCCATAGACTTACTATTGCTACTACTTATACTATTTAATTGTCTTATAAGGAAAAAACCACTTACACCAATTATTAATAAATATGGTAGCATGTTTAAAAATTTAACTAGTAAACTAGATGCTGGATCTGCTGATACAACTAAATCAAAATTATTTTTATCTTTCATAGAATTAATATAATTTAATGTATCATCACTTAAAGGTGCTACTACGTAAAAATATTCGTTTTTCTTTGAATTTTTTAAAGTACCTTTAATATCATATGTAGATCCTTCTGAATTAGGTGAAATTGTAATTTCTTCAACCTTATTATCTTTTAAATATTTTTGAAATTCTGAATAAGTTAAATTCTTTGTACTTACTCCAAATCCGCCAGCAACAAAATATATAACTAACATTATGAATACTAGTGCTATATATGGGCTAACATTTCTTTTTATATTTTTATTCATTATTTTCCTCCTTTGTACACCATACTATTATATCATACTTTCCTATCTTTAATCTATCATATTTGGATTTTTTTATTCCAGGAATCCATAAAATTGTATCATTACTGTCAACAAGTATAGGATAACTATCTCTATCTTCCTTATTTATTTTCTCATCTATAAAAATATCTTTAACTTTTTTCTTACCATTAAGTCCTAAAACTTCAATAAAATCTCCCTGTTTTCTATTTCTAATATATAAAGGTAATTTTATTTCATTACTATTTAAGTAACAAATATAATTATTAGTTAAATTTGAACTAGAAATTATACTTATATTACCAAATTTAGTTTTAATAGTACCATCTAATTTAATTTTATAATCTTTTTCTTCTGTCTTATTTTTAAGTTCTAAACTATTATATTTTTTTACTGCTATTATATTATTTTTTAAATCAATACTTAAGTTAGGTTTTTTTGATCTAATTATTTTTATAATACTAGTTATATTTTGATCATTAATTTCATTAATATTTTCTTTATAAACTTTATAAAGTACACTATATATAACTTTTTTTAATATATAATCTTCTTCTTTAATTAAATATGTTATATCAAGTACATAATTACTATAGTATTTATTTAATAAGTTATCCACATATTTGTTTATAAACTTACTTGCGCCATCTAATTCTTCACTAAATTTTATAAATTTCTTGTGGACAAGTTTATTTTCATCCTTTAATTTAGGCAAAATATATTTTCTATATCTATTTCTTGTATAATTATCACTTTCATTTGTTTTATCTTCTCTGTATTCAATGCCTTTTTCCTGTGCAAAACTATATATATCCTGTTTAGTATAAAAAATAAGTGGTCTTAGTATATAATAATTATTTCTTTTTGTAACTTTTTCAAAACCAGAATATCCATCTATTGATGAACCTCTTACTATTCTCATTAATATTGTTTCTATTAAATCATCACCATGATGTGCTGTAAATAAATATTTTGCATCATATTTGTTAACAACATCATCAAAAAATTTATATCTTCTTTTTCTAAATTCGGACTCTAAATTACCTGATATATTTTTTTCAAATATTTTACCTTCAAACATTATATTGTTTTTAATGCAATAATCTTTAACAAATTCATATTCTTCTTTGCTTTCTTCTCTTAAGTTATGATTTATATGAGCACATATTATATTTATATTAACGCTCTTTCTTACAAGCATTAATAAATATAAAAGCGTCATTGAATCAACACCACCAGAAGTAGCACAAACAACATAATCATCATCTTTTACATAATTTTTAATAAATTCAATAGATTCTTTCACATAAATCACCTTGGCTTATATTATAACATAAAAAAGAAGAATTATAACAATTCTTCTTCTAAAATATCAAGAGGTTCTTCATCATAGAACTCTTTTTCTAATGTAAATTCTGTATTTCTATATTTTCTAACACCAGTTCCGGCTGGAATTAACTTACCAATTATAACATTTTCTTTTAATCCTTCTAGTTTATCAACTTTACCTTTAATTGCAGCATCAGTTAATATTCTAGTTGTTTCTTGGAATGATGCAGCTGATAAGAATGAATCTGTTTCAAGTGATGCCTTAGTTATACCAAGCATTAATGGTCTTGCTGTTGCTGGTTTCTTACCTTGTAAGATAACTTTCTTGTTTTCATCAGTAAATTTATTAACTGATACAACCTTACCAACTAATAAGTTAGTATCTCCAGCATCTACTATTCTCATTCTTGAAATCATCTTACGAACAATAATTTCAATATGTTTATCAGATATATCAACACCTTGAGAACGATAAACTTTTTGTACTTCTTGTACAATATAATTTTGTACAGTAATTGGATCAGTAACTGCAAGTAATTCTTTTGGATTTACAGCACCTTCGTTTAATCTATCTCCTGGTTTTACTTTATCTCCTACTTCTACACGTAACTTAACGCCATAGTTAGTAGTTTGTTCTCTTGTTTCTTTATCATTTGTAATACTGATTTTGTATTTACCATTTTGATTTTCAATATTAGTAATTTCTCCTGCGATTTCTGCAACAGAAGCTTTAACTTTTGGATTACGAGCTTCAAACAATTCTTCAACACGAGGAAGACCTTGAGTGATATCATCACCACTAGCAACACCACCTGTGTGGAATGTACGCATTGTAAGCTGAGTACCTGGTTCACCAATTGATTGTGCAGCCATAATACCAACTGCTTCTCCAATTTCAACTGGATTACTTGTTGCAAGGTTACGTCCATAACACATTTGACAAACACCATTTTCAGTTTTACATGTAAGTGTTGTTCTTATTTCAACAGCTGTTACTCCTGCTTTAGTTATCTTATCTGCAAGTTGTTCAGTGATGTATTCACCTTTATCTACGATAACTTCTTTTGTTTCAGGATTAATTACTTTCTTATTTGTATATCTACCAGTAATACGTTCTGCAAGTGATTCAATTACACTTCCATCTTTTTCGTTAATAAATGCTTCAACAACAACACCTTGTATTGTTCCACAATCATGTTCTTTAACTATAACATCTTGTACAACATCTACTAAACGTCTAGTTAAGTAACCAGAGTTTGCTGTTTTTAAGGCAGTATCAACGTTACCTTTTCTTGAACCATGTGATGACATGAAGTATTCTGCCACTGTTAGACCATCAGTATAGTTTGATGTGATTGGAATTTCAACTGTCATACCATTAGGCTTAGCAACTAGACCAATCATACCTGCAACCTGTCTAAACTGTTCCAAACTACCACGAGCACCAGATTTCATCATGATAAATATTGGGTTATTTGGATTTTCTTCTGCAAGTTTACTTAAGTCATTTTTAATTTGTTCATTTACATTATTCCAAACTTCAATTACTCTTTCATATCTTTCTTGTTCAGTAATTAAACCTCTCTTATATTGTTTACCAATTTGTTCAACTTTCTTTTTACCATCAGAAATAATTTGTTCCTTATTGCTATCAGCAATTATATCAAATGCTGACATTGTAATTCCTGAATAAGTTGAATATTCGAATCCTAGATTCTTTAATTTATCAAGCATTGTAGATGTTTCTGTTGTTTTATATCTTTTAAATACTTGAGCAATTATACTTTGTAAACTTTTTTTACCAAGTGGTTCACTAATTGGAAGATTTTTAATAAATTCTTTTAAATCAGTTCCCATTGGTGCAAAATATTTGCTAGGAGTAATATTGTTAATATTTTCTTTACTTCCATCATTAATATATTGATATGCATCTGGTAAAATTTCATTTAATTTGATTTTACCAACTGTTGTAATTAAGTATTTATCCTTTTGACTATCAGCAAATATCTTATGCTTGAATGATTTAACTGGTACAACTAATCTTGTATGTAAATCAATTTCTCTTCTATCATAAGCCATTAATGCTGCATCTGGACTTTTAAATACTCTACCTTCATCTTCACTTTCTTGTTCCATTGTTAAGTAGTAGTTACCAAGTACCATATCTTGTGATGGTGTAACTATTGGTTTTCCATCAGATGGTTTTAGTATGTTATTAGCACCTAACATAAGAATTCTTGCTTCTGCTTGAGCTTCTTCAGAAAGTGGTACGTGAACAGCCATTTGGTCTCCATCAAAGTCAGCATTAAATGCAGCACAAACTAATGGATGAAGTCTTATAGCTTTACCATCTATTAACTTAGGTTCAAATGCTTGAATACCTAATCTATGAAGTGTTGGAGCACGGTTTAATAATACTGGATGTTCTTTAATAACTTCTTCAACAACATCCCATACTCTATCATCTTGATTTTCAATCATCTTTTTAGCAGATTTAATATTATGAACTATTTCTTTTTCTACAAGTCCACGAATAACATGTGGTTTAAATAATTCAAGTGCCATTTCTTTTGGTATACCGCATTCATACATCTTAAGAGATGGACCAACTACGATAACTGAACGTCCTGAATAATCAACACGTTTACCAAGTAAGTTTTGTCTAAATCTACCTTGCTTACCTTTAAGCATACTTGATAATGATTTTAATGCTCTATTAGATGGACCAGTAACATTTCTACCACGTCTACCATTATCGAATAAAGCATCAACTGCTTCTTGTAGCATACGTTTTTCATTTTGAACAATGATTGAAGGCGCACCTAACTCTAATAATTTCTTTAAACGATTGTTACGATTAATAACACGTCTATATAAATCATTTAAGTCACTAGTTGCAAATCTTCCACCATCTAATTGAATCATTGGTCTAAGTTCTGGTGGAATAACTGGAATACAATCTAGTATCATCCATTCAGGCTTATTTCCTGATTCTCTAAATGCGTCAAGAATTTCTAGTCTTTTTAAAAGTCTAGTTCTCTTTTGTTCTTGAGCTCCTTCTAATTCTTTTTCTATTTTATCAATTTCTTCATCAATATTTACTTCTTGCAAAAGTTTTTTAATAGCTTCTGCACCCATACCTACTTCGAAACCATTACCATATTTTTCATAATATATTCTATATTCTTTATCTGATAATGTTTGTTTCTTTTCAAGAGGTGCATTACCTGGATTAATTACTACATAACTTACGAAATATAGTACTTCTTCCAAATCTCTTGGTGACATATCTAGTACAAGTCCCATTCTTGATGGAACACCTTTAAAGAACCAGATATGTGAGACTGGAGTTGCAAGTTCAATATGACCCATACGTTCACGACGAACTTTAGCCTTTGTAACTTCAACACCACATCTATCACATACTATATCTTTATATCTTAATCTTTTGTACTTACCACAAGAACATTCATAGTCTTTAGTAGGTCCAAAAATCTTTTCACAGAAAAGACCATCTCTCTCTGGTTTTAATGTACGATAATTTATTGTTTCTGGTTTTTTTACTTCACCATGAGACCATTCACGAATCTTTTCAGGAGAAGCAATAGATATTTTTAATCCTTCAAATCTACTAACATCCATTATTCTTCATCCTCCTCTTCTTCGTCATTTTCGAATTCTTCTTCCGAAGGTAATTCTTCATATTCTTCTTCCTTATTTTCTTCAGTTTTTAATACATCTTCTAAGTTGTTTTTCTTTATATCTTTTATTTCTATTTCATCAATAGATAATGCTGTATTTTCATTATTTTCTTCTTTTTCAAGTTCTGTAATTCCAACTTCTTTACCATCTTCATCTATCATTGATACATCAAGACCTAATGCTTGAAGTTCTTTAACTAGAACTCTGAAACTTTCTGGAACTCCAGCAGCTTCTATTTTATTTCCTTTTACGATAGATTCGTAAGCTTTAACTCTTCCTACAACATCATCTGATTTAAATGTCATTATTTCTTGTAAGATATTAGCTGCACCATAAGCTTCTAGTGCCCAAACTTCCATTTCACCGAATCTTTGACCACCCATTTGTGCTTTACCACCTAAAGGTTGTTGTGTAACTAATGAATAAGGTCCTGTAGCACGAGCATGTAACTTATCATCAACCATGTGATCTAGTTTAATCATGTACATTACACCAACACTGACTCTACTATCAAATGGTAAACCTGTTCTACCATCATAAAGTACTGTCTTACCATCTTTATCAAGTCCAGCTTCTTCCATCATTTCAGCAATATCTTGCATACTTGCACCATCAAATACTGGTGTTGAGCAATATACTCCAAGTTTCTTAGCAGCCATACCTAAGTGAAGTTCAAGTACTTGTCCTAGATTCATACGAGATGGAACACCTAGTGGGTTAAGTATGATATCTACTGGTCTACCATCTGGCATAAATGGCATGTCTTCTTGTGGTAATACTAGTGAAACAACACCTTTGTTACCATGACGTCCAGCAACTTTATCACCTACTTGGATTTTTCTCTTTTGAGCAATATATACTCTTATTTCTTTAGATACTCCACTTGCAAGTTCGTCGTTATCTTTCTTAGTGTATACTTTAATATCATGAACGATACCATCTCCACCATGTGGAACACGAAGTGATGTGTCACGAACTTCTCTTGTTTTTTCTCCAAATATTGCATGTAATAATTTTTCTTCAGCAGTAAGTTCTACCATTCCTTTTGGAGTAACTTTACCAACTAAAATATCATTTTCTTTTACTTCTGTACCTATTCTTACAATACCTTCAGCATCAAGATTCTTTCTTGCATCCTCAGATATATTAGGAATATCTCTAGTTATTTCTTCTGGTCCAAGTTTTGTATCACGACATTGGATTGAATAACTTTCTATATGAATTGATGTAAATGCATCATCTTTTACTAATCTTTCATTTAATATAACAGCATCTTCATAGTTATAACCATTAAATGTCATAAATGCTACTGTTAGGTTTTTACCAAGAGCAAGTTCACCTTTATCTGTACTTGGTCCATCAGCAATAATCATATTTCTTTCAACTTTGTCTCCAGCTTTAACTATTGGACGTTGATGATAACAAGTTCCACCGTTTGATCCTTCAAAGTTCATTAATGTATAAACGTCTTTACCACCCTTAGTTTTTACAATTATCTTTTTACCATCTGCGTATTCTACAATACCATCTGCTTTAGCAACTATTGTTGCACCACTGTCTCTAGCAGCAATATATTCTATACCAGTTCCAACATATGGAGCTTCTGCTTTTAAAAGTGGTAATGCTTGACGTTGCATGTTTGATCCCATTAGGGCACGGTGTGCCATATCGTGATCTAGGAATGGAATACATGATGCTGTTACAGATATAATTTGTTGTGGAGATACATCTATATAATTAACTTCATTTGCTTTTACAATTATATTTTCACCACGGAATCTTGCTGTAATTTCATCATCTACTATTTTTTTATCTTTAATATTTATTCTTGCTTGTGAAATAACATAATCTAATTCTTCATCAGCAGTTAAATAATCTATTTCATCTTGTAAAACACCATCTTTAACTCTTCTATATGGAGTCATTATAAATCCATATTCGTTAACTTTTGCATAACTTGCAAGAGATGTAATAAGACCTATGTTAGCACCTTCTGGTGATTCAATAGGACAAATTCTACCATAGTGTGATTCATTAACGTCACGAACTTCCATAGCAGCTCTATCTCTAGATAATCCACCTGGTCCTAAAGCAGATAAACGTCTCTTATTAGTTAACTCAGACATTGGATTTACTTGGTCCATGAATTGTGATAACTGACTGCTTCCGAAGAATTCTTTAATAACAGCAGTTATTGGTCTAATGTTAATTAATGCTTTTGGAGTAGCTTCTGCTTCATCTAATGTTGTCATTCTTTCACGAATAACTTTTTCCATTCTAGTAACACCAATTCTAAATTGATTTTGAACTAGTTCTCCAACTTGTTTTACACGTCTATTTGATAAATGGTCAATTTCATCTATACTACCAACACCTGATAAAAGGTTTATATAGTATGAAACTGATGCATAAATATCAGAAATTGTTAATCTCTTTTCAGTTATAGTTGGGTCATTACCTACTATAGTTAATATTTTATCTTGATTATTTGGTGCATAGATTTTAACAACTTGAACCTTATTATAAGTATCAAGGTCTTCATTAATATCTACTTCTTTTAAATTTAAACCTTCTTTAAATAATGGTTTTAATTCATTTAATACTTCTCTATTTATTACAGTACCTTTTGGATATTTAACTTGTCCATCTACTATAATATCTTCTGCTAAAGTTTGTCCAAACAATCTATCACAAACATCTAACTTCTTATTAAATTTGTATCTACCAACCTTAGATAAATCATATCTAAATGCATCAAAGAATCTTGTAATAATGTGATTCTTAGCACTATCGATAGTAGCTGGTTCACCTGGTTTTAACTTTTCATAAATTTCAATTAAAGCTTCATCTGTATTAGATGTAGAATCCTTTTCAATTGTATTTAAAAGATATTCATCCTCACCGAATAAACTTATAATTTGTTCATTACTTGATAAACCAAATGCACGTAAGAAAGTAGCAACAGTTACTTTTCTGTTTCTATCAATTCTAACATCAATACAGTCTTTACTATTTAGTTTGTATTCAAGCCAAGTTCCTCTATTTGGTATAATTTGAGATGTATAAATATTTCTACCATTTTTATCCATTTCCATACCATAGTATACACTTGGTGAACGAACTAATTGCGATACAATAACCCTTTCAGCACCATTAATAACAAATGTACCGCTGTCAGTCATTATTGGCATATCACCAAAAAATAATTCTTGCTCTTTTACTTCACCAGTTTCGTTGTTGAATAAACGAGCTTGAACTTTTAGTGGAGCAGCATACGTTGATTTTCTCTCTTTACATTCTTTTATACTTAATCTAGGTTCATCGAATGAATAATCACCAATTTCTAGTGATAAAGAACCAGAAAAATTATCTACAGGAAATAATTCATCTAATACTTCACGTATTCCAACTTCGATAAAGTCCTTATACGAACTTTTTTGGATTTCAAGCAAATCCTTAAGTTCTAGTGAATTCTCACTGCGTGAAAAGTCTCTTCTTTCACGATCTTTACATACTTTTTTTACTTTATAAGCCACGTGCTTTCACCCCTAACAATAATATTCAAAGAACATGTTTCCAGGCTAAAAAAAGAAACATAGTACCAATTTAAAATGTTACCAGAAAAGGTTTGTTTTGTCAATAAATATTGAAAAATTTATATTAAAAAGTTTTAGAAATTTTTAATAAAGAAAAAAGATAATTTTCATTATCTCATTCTAAGCATATCGTTTTCTGATTTTATACCTAAATTATATGCTTTAATATCTTCTAAATCGCTGTCAATTTGATATCTTTCAGCATATGTTACAGGAACTATTCCTTGAGATCTAAATATATTTTTTAAAATTTCTTTTTCATATACTTTAGTTTCACCAGATAATGAAACATTTTTTGGATCTTTAGCTATTTCAGAAATATAATTTTTCTTTAAAATATCCAGTTTTATAGAATCTACTATAACTTTTTCTGGCTCACTTCTAAATCGTCGGCAGCGTCAGATGTGTATAAGAGACAGCAACATAATACATATGCCTTTTAGTATCAATTGTAAGACCCATTATTGAATTATTTCTTTCTTCTTCTTTTTCATTTGCGTACACATCAATATCATATGTACCATTTTCTTCATATACCTTTATCATAAATTATATACCCCCTGATTGGCTTAGTATACTATCATATAAGTTGTTTTTTGTCAAATTATTATGTAATTGTTAATTTATTCATAATAAGTATATGTTTTTAAATAACAAAAGATAACAATAATTATCTTTTGTTAAATATATCAAGTTCTGGATTCATTCTAAAATTATATATTTTTACATCCTTTTCTAAAACATTATCTTTTTGACATATTATATCAATTCCCAATTCATTAAATATTTCTCTTAATATGTCTTTTTCATATGTTTTAGTTTTACCAGACATTCCTAATTTTGATGGATCTTTTGAAATTCTATTTAATATTAATTTACTAAAAAGATCTCTATTTATTACATCTTTAATTACTTTAACACTTTCGTTTTTTCTTTTTTCGTTTGGTAAAGCAATATAATACATATGTTTTTTAGTATCTACTGTTATATTAATTAAATTATCCTCTAATTTTACATCACTCATATTTGCATGTATAACAATTTCATATATATCTTTATTTTTTTGTACATTTATCATATAGATCACCCTCTTTTCAGTTGCCCTAATATGTTATCATACAATATATTATTTGTCTACTTTTTTTGCTTTCAATATATAAAAACCATTATCTCTTTTTACTATTTCAAAATTATATATATCACTCATATCTTTTATAAGTGATTTTGCACCTTGATCTTTTCTTATTACTATCCAAAGTTCACCATTTTCATTTAAATAATTAGATGCACCTCTTATTATTTCATATACCTTTGTTTTACCTGCATGTATTGGAGGATTTGTAATTATCATATCATATTTATTTTTTATATTTTCATATACATCACTAATAAATACATTTGCATTATCTATTTTGTTTTTTAACAATGATTTTTTTACTAAATTAACTGCCTTTTCATTAACATCAATCATATCCACAGTATAATTTTTATTTTGTTTTGAAATATATATTCCAATAGGTCCACATCCACATCCTACATCTAGAAAAGATAATTTATTACTTAAATCTATATTTTCTAGTAAAACTCTTGTTCCATAATCAAGACCTTTCTTATTAAAAACACCGTTATCCGTATAAAAAACAAATTCAGTATCTTTTACTTTTGCATTTATCTCATTTATATTTTCTTTTAAATTTTTATTATTAGTAAAATAATGTTCCATTTTTCTTCACCAAATATATTCTATCATAAATAAATAAAAAAACATAGATTTCTCTATGTTTTAAACTTAAGCTATTTCTACTGAAGCTCCAGCTTCTTCTAATTTAGCTTTGATTTCTTCTGCTTCTTCTTTAGAAATTTTTTCTTTTACAGCTCCACCATTATCAGCGATATCTTTAGCTTCTTTTAATCCTAAACCAGTGATATCTCTTATAACTTTGATAACTGGGATTTTAGTAGCACCAGCACTAGTTAATGTAACAGTAACTTCTGTTGGTCCTTCATCTACTGCTGCTGCAGGAGCTGCTGCAACTGCAACTGCACTTGGATCTACTCCAAATTCTTCTTTCATAGCGTCTACTAAGTCTTTAATTTCTAAAATTGTCATTTCTTTTAATGAAGCGATAAAATCTTCTCTTGTTAATTTAGCCATTTTAAATTCCTCCTAATTTCTTATTTTTTATTATTCACTTTTTTGTTCGCTAAGTAAATTTAAAGCGATTGATAAATCTTTGACAGTTCCTATTAGGCCACCAGCAAGCATAGTAAGTAGTCCTTCTCTTGATGGAATTGTAGATAATGCTTTGATTTCATCTAGAGATGTTACATTGCCATCAACTATACCACCTTTAATTTCTAAAGCTGGATGATCTTTAGCAAATGTACTTAATGCTTTGATTGGAGCAATAGCATCGCTTGAATAAGCAATTGCACTTGGACCTGCTAGGCAATCGTCAAGATTATAGTTTAGACTATCAAGTGCTCTTTTAGTTAAAGTATTTTTCCAAACTTTGTACTTTGAATCGCTTTCACGAAGTATTTTTCTAAGTTCAGAAGTTTCTTCAGCTGTAAGACCACGATAATCAAATAATATGAATGAAGCATTATTTTTAGCTACTTCTGTTATTTCATCAACAACTGTTGCTTTTGCTTCTACTATTTTTTGACTAGCCATATTCTTCCTCCTATCAAATTTATATCAAAAAAGTCTTTGTACTAAAGACAAAGACTTAAAATAAGTATTAAGTAATTGTCCTCGGTAAGAAATATTAAGCTTTCGCTCTTACTGTCTTAGGTACAGAAAAACTTTTTGATAAACTAATTATATAATTATTTTTATTATTTGTCAAATGAGCTTAAATCGATTTTGATTCCAGGACCCATTGTAGGTGCTACTGAAATATTCTTTAAGTATTGACCTTTAACTGTAGATGGTTTTGATTTAATTATTACATTTACAAAAGCATCTAAGTTTTCAACTAACTTATCAGCATCGAATGATACTTTACCAATAATAGCATGAACGTTACCATATGAATCTGTTCTGTATTCAACACGTCCTTTTTTAATATCATCTATAGCTTTTTTAACATCTGTAGTAACTGTTCCAGTTTTTGGGTTTGGCATAAGACCTCTTGGTCCTAAAACCTTACCTAATTTACCAAGCATTGGCATCATTTCTGGTGTAGCAATGATTACATCAAAATCTAACCAGTTTTCTTTTTCGATTTTTTCAACTAAATCAACATCTCCAACAAAGTCAGCTCCTGCTTCCTTAGCGATTTGTGCTTGATTTGTTTTAGATAAAACTAAAATTCTTTTTGTTTTACCTGTTCCATTTGGTAATACGATTGCACCTCTTAATTGTTGATCAGATTTTCTAGTATCTAGATTTAATTTCATAGCTACTTCAACTGAACCATCAAATTTACTTGTGCTAACTTTTTTAACTAGTTCTACAGCTTCTTCTTTTGTATATGCTTTACCTTTTTCTATTTGGTTTAAAGCTTCAATATATTTTTTACTTTTCTTTGCCATTTTACTTTCCTCCTTTGTGGTTTTAGCGGATATTCCTCCCACATAGGTTTAACCTATATGATAAAATTCCTACTCAGTTATTTCGATTCCCATATTACGTGCTGTACCAGCAATTATTTTTTCTGCTTGTTCAACTGTATAAGCATTTAAATCTGGTAATTTAGTTTCAGCTATTTCACGTAATTGAGCTTTAGTAATAGAACCAACGATTTCGTTAGCACCTTTACTTGATGCTGATTTTACTCCTGCTGCTTTCTTAATTAAGAATGCTGCCGGTGGAGTTTTTACTTTGAAATCAAATGATCTATCGTCATAAACGAATACCTCAACTGGTAATACATCTCCCATTTTATCTTTTGTAGCGTCATTAAATCTGTTACAAAAATCTGGTAATGCGATACCTGCAGGTCCTAACGCTGTACCAACTGGTGGTGCTGCTGTTGCTTTACCAGCAGGAATTTGAAGTTTGATCTTTTTTACTATTTCTTTTGCCACGAAAAACACCTCCTATTATTTTTTTTCGTGAGTGGTCAAACGGACTATTTGCCTCCCAACTTAAATCTATATATATAAAAATACATAGCCGGTTATTATATTATCACTTTTCTTTATAAAAATCAAGTGATTAATTATCATGTTCTATTTGAGTTAAGTCTACTTCAACAGCAGTTTCTTGACCAAATAGATCTATATTAACTTTTGCTTTACTATTTTCTTTATCTATTTCAAATACTTTACCAACCATTAATTTGAATGGTCCATCTGTAATTTTAACTCTATCTCCAACTTTTAAGTCAACAATTACTTCTTTACTACTCATTCCCATACTATTTAGTATTTTCTCTATTTCATGTGGAAATAAAGGGAATGGTTTAGCACCTTTACCAGATGATCCTAAGAAACCTGTAACACCTGGTGTATTACGAACAACATACCAAGCTTCATCAGTCATAATCATTTCTACTAAAACATAACCTGGGAACATCTTTTTCGTTTTTTCTTTTTGTTTTCCATCTTTTATTTCTATTTCTGTAGTTTCTGGAACAATTACTCTAAAAATGTAATTTTGCATTCCCATAGATTGAATTCTCATTTCTAGTTTTTCTTTAACTTTAGTTTCATGTCCAGAATAAGTATTTACTACATACCATTGCTTTTCTTCCATCTTCACACCTCTATATTAAATCATTTATTTTTTCAATTAAGCTACTAAAATCTATCATTTTAATTAATGATACAATATATTCAATTAATACAAACAATATTGCAAAAAATATAATAAATAATATAGTAACTATTACATTCTTTAATAAATTCTTTCCTTTACACCATCTTATTTTATCTAATTCTTTTTTCATATCAGATATAAATTTCTTAATTTTACTCATATATACCTTCCTCAAATCAAAATAAAAAACACTTTCGTGCATCTACCTCGATATTACCATAAAAAAAAGGATTAGTCAATCCTTTTTATATTATTTATCTTAGTTTTTATCCTACTAAGCGCACCATCTACTGATTTTGTAGTTGTATTTAAAAGACTTGCTATTTCTTGATAAGTAAATCCTTTTGCTCTTAAAGTATAAACTTCATATTCTTTATCAGTAAGTACGTTTTTAATTTCTTTTAAAATTGATTCTGCTTCTTCTATGTTAATAAAGGAATTTTCTGGATTTGCAATATCTCCATCAGAGAAAAGTTCAACAAAAGTTCTACCAGAACTATCTATTGCTGAATCAATTGATATAGATTCATTTAATACTCTATGTTTATCTCTTGATACATTCCTTATAAAAGATAGTATTTGTCTTTCAATACAAATAGCTGCGAATGTATTAAATTGGACATTTTTTTGCTCTTTAAAGTCATGTATTGCTCTATTTAATCCAAGCATACCCTCTTGATATAAATCATTCATTTCATATCCTTTATTCTTTATAAAGGGAAAATATTTAAGCACATAACTCTGTACTGTTGGTTTATATTTTTCAAAAAATACTTCTTTCGCTTCTTCATTTGATTCAGAAATTAAATATAATAATTCATAATCATTTTCATCATTATACATATTATCCCTGCTTTCTTTGTCTTACAACCTCATATATTGCAATACCTGCGGCTACTGATGCATTTAAACTATTTATTTTTCCAAACATTGGAATACTTATTATAAAATCACTATTATCTCCAACTCTTTTACTTACTCCTGTTCCCTCAGCACCAATTACTAATGCAGTTTTTTCAGCATATTCTACTTTTGTATATTCTTCGCCGTCCATATCTGTTGCATATATCCAAAAACCATTATCTTTTAATTTTTCCATTGCAGAAACTAAATTGTTAACTTCTACTATTTTAATATTGTTTAATGCGCCTGCACTAACTTTCATAACTGTAGAATTAACTTCAACACTTCTGTTTTTTGGAATAATTATGTAATCAACACCTGCAGCTTCAGAAGTTCTTATAATTGCTCCAAAATTATGAGGATCTTCTAAATGGTCTAAAATAACAACAAAGTTACTATCAAATACTTCATTTAATTCATGGTATTCATAGTCTTCAATATCAAGTACTATACCTTGTGCACCTTTACCATATTTTTCGTCCATTTCTCTTTTATCCATATTAATAATTTTAATATTATTGTTTCTTAAATAGTCTAAAATATATTTATTATCAAAATTCTTTGTTACAAAAACTTTTTTAATTTTTGTTTTACTGTTTATAACTTCAGTTGCTACGTTCTTACCAAATACTAACATATCTCTTCTCCTATTATTATTTTCATTAATTCATCTATTCTTGTTTTATTTTCCTTTAAATACAAATATCCAAATAAGCACTCAAAAGCAGTTGCCCATTTATAAGTTACTATATCGGTATTTTTTGGATGAGAATACACTTTTGCATTTCTTCCTCTTTTTACTTCTATAAGTTCATCTTCCTTTAAATATTCATTGTCAATTAAATAATTAATTATTTTGGCTTGTCCTTTAGCAGATACATATTTAGTTACCTTACTTTGAAGAGTATTTACTTTACTAATATTTTGTTTAACAAAGTATTCTCTTATTAAAAGCTCATATACGCTATCTCCTAAATAAGCTAAAACCAAACTATTTGTACTTTCTATATTCACTTTTATCCCTCGCATATAGCCATATAATAACATATTTTTGAAAAAAAGCAAAATAAAAATACCATTACTCAGGTATTCTTATAATTATTTCACCATCTTTTGAATATAAATATTTTTCTCTTGCATATCTTGCTACATAATCTGGATCTTGAAGTTTAGTAACTGTATTATTAAGTTCATCTTCTTTATCTTTTAATTTTTCTAACTTTGTTGTAAAGTTTTTCTTTTCCTTTTGTTTCTCATAAATTTGCATAGAAGTTGTAAATATACTTTTAAATAGTATTCCCCCTACACCAAGAAATACTAATGTAACTAAAACTAATTTTCTTTTTATTTGCTTTTGTTTCATTAGAATCCCACCTTATTATTTAAGTATAGCATCCTCAAAATTTTTAGTCAATTTTATTTTGCTTATTACTGTCAAATAGGTATACATAAAATATTATACCTATTATAAACATAAAGAAAAAATATAAATGAAGAATTCCATTATTAATTTTTGATATTAAAACAAAATATAAAAGTATATGATCTATCACAAAGAAAAAACTTACAATTATTTTAAAAAATAAATTTTTACTAGTTAAAAATCTATAATTATATTTATAAGTAAATGCAAAAAAAATACCATAAAGAAACGAAAAAGCAAGTGATTTTATTTGAAGAATTAATGTCATTTAAATAATTTAGTAAAAACAGAGGATTCCTTTTTGGTATTTTCATCTATATAATTTATTGCATCTATCCTACCTTTTATTGTAACATTTCCTTGATATGTATCTAACTTAACTACTTCTAAATTTTCTCCCTTTATATTCATATATCCTTGTACTGTTTCAAGTAAAAATTCTTCACTATCAAAACTTTCTATTTTTACTACTCCAGATATTATTATATTCTTTCTTTCAGATACTGAAAAAGAATGATTTAAATTAGTACTTACATCTTTTACCATTTCCATATTATCCTCCTTTATATTAAATAATATGAAAATAAAATATTTATAGAACAAAAAAACTCTTTTATTAAGAGTTATTCTGCTTTATTATATTCTTCAACGATAGCTTTTTCAATTATATCTCTTGCTTCTTGAGAAATTGGATGAACTATATCTCTATAATCACCTGTTGGAGTTTTTCTACTTGGCATTGCTACAAATAATCCATTATCTCCTAAAATTATTCTGATATCATGAATTGCAATCATATCATCTATTAATATTTCAGCAATCCCTTTCATTCTTGAATTTTCTTTTTCAATTTTTTTAACTTTTACTGATGTTACTTTCATTAACATTTCATCTCCTTCTGTTATATTCTATAATAATTATATATTATTATTTTTTATTTATCAATATATTAAATAAAAGAAAAAGTCAATTTTCATTATATTGTAACCTAATTGACTTTATTTTAGCTTCTACACTACCTGTATCTTTATCTATTGTACCAAACTTAGTATTAGTTGGATCTTTTCTTCCTGTTCCAACAAGTTCAACATATAGATCATCAGTTATATCACTTACATCTATCGTTAAAATATAATCAGATTTATTTATATTTGTTCCTGCATATTTATTTGGTGGATTTGGTGGATTTTTATATGATTCTTCTCTTGTAGTAATTCCATTTGTTATCCATAATCCAATCCAATAATTTCCAGTTATTTTAATAGAATCAAATTCTATTATTAATTTATTATATTTAGAAAAATCTATACTAGATTTGCTTATAAGAGATGTTGCAGACGTACCATCTGTACTATTATCAGTAGATTTATATACTAACAATTTATTACTTTCTGACATTTGATGAAAACCAAATTCTGAGTATGCACCCAATTTCATATTATTTTCATTTGCTCTATATAAATATTCATATTTTTCTCTTGTTCCCATAACATCATATACATATACATATGACGTTTTCTTATCATTTAAGCCATATGTTATTTTTATTCTAACGTCATTTGGATCTATATCCTTTCTTGTTTTTATATTTTTTAAATTTTTACCTGATATATATCCATTATCAATTAGTGTATTTAAACTTATTGTATATCCTTCTGAACTTGATTTAACCTTATTTGTTAGTTCATCACTACTAAGTATATATGAATGAGCCGCACCTTTAATAATTTCATCTAATTGTCCAGCAGATATTTCAGAATATTGTTCACTTTTTTTATCTATATTTACTAATGCAAAAGTAGATATAGCAGCGATAACTACTATTATTGCAAGTAGTTCTACTAATGTAAATCCTTTTTCGTTTTTCATTTTATCACCTACTATTAGAATTATAGCATAAAAAATAAAACAATCATACTTTTTTTAATATGATTGTTTTACAAATTAAATCAGAATAACTAAAAGATGTTAGAAGATTATTTATTTCTATAGTAAATACCCTATCATATATTCCTCTTATAAACCCTTTTTCTTCTCTTTTTCTTGCTCTACCTTCATCAATAATAGCTATTACTTCCTTATCCTTTAGTTTTAATAATTCATTAATTATTTGTTCTTTATTCATTAAAATTATCTTGGATAACCTACATACATACTTCCATATGATTTTATTCCACCTATTCCATCTTTACCGCATTTTGTTTTATGTAATAACTCTATTACATTTAATTCTTTAGTATTTTCTGTTTTTGATATTGATATAGCGATAATAGCAGGATCTAATGCATGAATATTAATTCTTTTGGGACTTGATGCAAAATTTGCACCCGCTCTTATTAATTCTTCATAATTAGATTGACAAGCACCAGCAATTATTTTTAATTTATCATATGATTTTTCATAATTTCTTGCAACTCTAATTGCTTTTGCAAAATTATCACTATTTTTGTATGTGTGATCCTCACCTTTCTTTGAATTATATGCATCATGTCCTGTAATTATTACAATATCTGGTCTTATATCTTCTAAATATTTCCTTATATTTTTATATAAATTTTCTTCCTTTTCATAAACTCCAAAAGCAGTAAGGCCAGCATTTTTATAAAATTTTAAACATCTTTT
>ENA-OUQK01000399-OUQK01000399.1-human-gut-metagenome-genome-assembly--contig:-NODE-399-length-26880-cov-3.933234_pt1 | contig 26880 bp, 31 predicted proteins | sample MGYA00237954_ERZ548842 | MGnify/ENA primary metagenome ERZ548842 (study PRJEB26490, sample SAMN05194704) | human gut metagenome | biome: terrestrial biome; feature: human-associated habitat; material... | reverse complement strand
GTCGTCATCTCTACCCAGCATGAGGAATGTGTTGCCCCGGAGGATCTGATCGAACCCCTGCAGAAACACGTCATCAAGCCTGTCCTCGACGAACTGCTGACCTATCGGCCTGATATGGACGTGGTCACTTACAGCCTGTTCATCAATCCCACGGGCCGATTTGTCAAGGGTGGCCCTGCCGCAGACTCGGGCCTCACCGGACGTAAGATCATCGTGGACACCTACGGCGGCTATGCCGCGCACGGTGGCGGCGCCTTCTCCGGTAAAGACCCCACCAAGGTTGACCGATCCGCAGCGTATGCAGCCCGCCACATTGCAAAGAACATCGTGGCCGCTGGCATCGCCGACAAGTGTCAGGTTCAGCTTGCCTATGCCATCGGTGTTGCGCATCCGTGAGCATCCGCGTCGATACCTACGGCACCGGCAAGTACGCCGAGGATAAGATCTGCGACGCCATCGAGGCCGTCTACGATCTGACCCCCAGAGGCATTATCAACTGGCTTGACCTGCGCAAGCCCGTCTACAAGAACACTTCCGCCTACGGACACTTCGGCAACGTCATCGGCGAGGAGCGTACTTGGGAGAAGACGGACACCGCGGAGAAGCTGCTCAAAGCCATCAAGTAAGCGCAACAGACCCAGCAAGGCGCTGCTTGGTGAGAACCCCTGAGTATCACAACCACACGGCGCCTGAGGGCCTGAAACCTGCATCGAAAACGCCACGACGGCGGAACGGTGAGGCGGAGGGCCATCGGCTGGGTATGTGTCACCCCTAAAAAGGGATTTCACAGCCTGCCGCAGCGAGGCGCGAGGCATCCGAACAAGGTCACAAAAATGCGTAGCGACACCGTAAAACCTTGCTTTAGGTAGGCCGTATGGTACAATAAAGTAAAGATATTCAGGAGGCAATCACATGGCAATTATGACAGGTCGGTATAGCAACAAGGAACTCCGAAACGATGGGTATTATCCCGTCGGCATCAGCGTCGGCAAGCCCAGATTTTCAACTGGGTACGAGATCCGTGAACAGTGCTACGCACTGGCTCCGCGGTACGATATGCTGAAGCTGGGCTATGAGGAGTACAAAGCCGAGTATTTCAAGAAGCTGGATAAGATCGGCGTCGATAAGATTATCGGCATCGTCCAGCGGCTTGACGCCAAGGCTCAGGAGGAGGACAAGAAGCTGGTTCTGCTCTGCTTTGAGGACATCCGTAAGCCTGAGAACTGGTGCCACCGCACGTTGTTTGCGGAGTGGTGGCTGGCCCACACCGGCGAGGTCATCGAGGAGATGCCTGAGGCTGACGCTTTGAAGCAGCCTAAGGCGGCAAAACCGCCTGAAGAGAAAGTTGAGCAACTGAGCCTGCTGTAACCGGCAGGCCGGTGATGTGCGGTGGCGGAATAGGTAGACGCAGCAAGGGTATGCGGCGCAGAAGGGCACAACAGAACGCAGACCTATTGGGGTTAAGTAGCGACCTCGGACGGGAAGAAAGCACGTTGTACGCTGCCTGCGCTATGCGGGGTGACAAATCCCCGCCCGCACATCAGATACCCGGAACTGGTGAAAGAGCATCACGCCCTCTATCCTTGAGGGAGTTCCTACCTCGCAAGTAGGGTTCCGGTCCATATACGGGCGAATGTCCCAAGGTGGCGACACGGTCTCCAAAACCGCGTGTGGTGGGTTCGATTCCCAACCGTCCGTGCCATAGGCCCCGACCATCGGGGCAACATCCGGGAATAGTGAAAGGTATCACGCTCGGCATCCTGTCGAGAGTTTCCGCCCCGTAAGCGGATTCCCGGTCCATATCCGGGCTTGGTGAAAGTGCATCATTCCTGCCTACCCGGCAGGCGTTCCAGCCTCGCAAGCTGGGGCCCGGTCCAGAATACGAGAAAGGCAGTCGGAGAACCGGCTGCCTTTTCTCTTGCATCGAGGAGTGACTCCATGAGGAAGATTGGACTGATCGTAGCAGTTGAGGAAGAGGCCATGCGCCAGAAATACGGCGAAGGCTACGATTTGAACGACGGCTACTGCACAGTGCTTTATCAAACCGCTAAAAGCCAAGTCTACGCCCTGTATAGCGGCGCAGGTGAGATTTTCGCGGCCGCCGCAACACAATACCTTATCGACCGCTACGAAGTCGCTGCGGTTCTTAATTACGGTGTAGTGGGAGGCTGCAGAGAAGACCTGATGGCCGACGAGCCTTGCCTCGTTGACTGCGTGGTGCATTGGCAGTACGACCTATCCGACGTGGACGGTGTGCCTGTTGGTCGATACATGGAGTACCCAGACCGGCGGCTCCAGACCGATGAACGGCTCATGGAGATGGCAAGCCGAGTGTTCCCGAACCTGCGTCATGTGTGCTGCGCCTCTGGCGATAAGTACATGGGCAAGTCCGAGGAAAAGCTCTGGCTCCACAGAGAGTTCGGCGCGGACGTGTGCGATATGGAATCAGCGGCAATCCTGCTGACCTGCGACCGCAACGACGTTCCGTGCCTGATGGTGAAAACGGTAGCCGACAGCGTTAGGGGTGGCGCTGCGGAATACTGGAATGAGAAGGGCAGGGCAGCGATGACCTGTCTGGACATCGTCGATAAGCTGATCGACGAGATGTAAGTGAAGACCACGTCTGAGAGGTGACGGCCGCAAGGCCGCCGCCTCTTTTTCGTGTTCTCGAAACCGATAGGAGGTCAGTACAATGGCGTTTTTTATGGACCCCGGAGCGATGTTCCTCGGGTGCCTGAACGGTGTTGAGCAGAAGTTTTTGATTGAGCTCATTAAGACCGCTCGGCGTTCTGGGTACACGCGGTTCGTAGAGCCATGCGCCGGTACATTCGCTATGGCGAATCTGGCAGTCCAGTCGGGGTTCAAGCCTGAGCAGATCGAAACCAGCGACGTGAACATGATGACCTCGGTGATGGGCTACGCCATCACGGGCCAGTCTCTCGAACCGCTGCAGATCCACGCGCAGGGCTTCTCCGATGAAGAGCTGTTAGACCCGGCCGTAGCTCTGTACGCGCAAATCTATCTGCGGACATCGAAGAGCGCAGGGAACGAGTATTTCCACAACATCCTGCGCGACCTGCACGACAGGCGTGAAGAGCACATCGAGAGCATACGCCGACAGCTTGAGGCCACGAAGAGCCTGCTCGGTGGCATGAGCTACCGCCCGCTGGATATGTGGGATCATCTCCGTGAGGTGAAGGACGACCCGCATACGATTATCGTGGCGAATCCGCCGACGTATTTCGCCGGCTATGAGAAGTTCTACGACACGCAGGGCAAGATGACTTGGAAAGAGCCGCCCTACGGTATGTTCGACCCCGAGACCGGCCATCAGCAGCTCTACGACATGATGATGGACGCTCCCGCTCTGCTCCTGTGCTATCAGGAGAAACGGGCAGGTGAGGCCGTCGGCCACACCATCTTTGCCCGCTCTGGGACACGCGCCGACCTGAACTCGTACATCACGACGAACAGGGAAGAGGAAGCGGTGGCCCTTGCCAAAGGGAAGAAAATCAAGCGCCCGCAGGAGGGCAAGCTGGAGCCTCTGAAATGCAGTATGCTCCCGCTCGACTATGAGATCACAGAGGACAGCGACATCCGAATTATCCAGATCGCCGGTGCCAACGCGCAGTATTACCGGATGCTCTGGACGCACAACTTCGTAGGCTCGCAGGCGACCTACAACCGCGCTGTCCTGATCGACGGCTATGTGGCCGCGGTCTTCGGCATCTCGAAGATGGCCGCGGATTCCATCTTTGTGTGGTACGTCATGAAGGCACCGCACAAGCTGTACCGCCTCGGCCGTCTCTGCTATATGCTGGCCCAGAACCAGAGCTTCGTGGACACGCTGCTCGACGACATCGACCAAGAGAAGGTCACGAAGATGCGGACAGCCATGCTCACGAAGTACGCCGAGAACAAAGAGGTTCGCGGCATCATGAAGCTGGTCAACCGGCAGGAGGACGCGAAGAACGGGTACAAGCTGACCTATGAGGCCGCCCTTGTGGCTGGCCGTGACGAGAAGGCTACGTTGGCCGAATGGCTGAGGAGGGAGAAACAATGGCAGCAGAAGAGAGCACAGCAATGAGCTACGAGAAGATTTACGACATGGGCACTGGCCTGATTATCGCCAAAGTCCAGCTTGATAAGGTGCGGGAGCAGGACATCAACGCCCGCATCATGAGGAAGGAAATGCAGGATCAACTCACCGCGAACATCAAGAACCGCGGCCAGCTTGAGAGCCTGCCCCTGCTGGTGGAGAAAGACGGCGTTCTGGAGATTATCTCCGGCCACCACCGCATCAAGAGCGCCCGCGCCGCCGGCATGAAGGAGATTATCGCCATCATCGACGTGAGCGGCCTGTCCCGCTCCAAGATCGCATCGAAGCAGTTGGCCCACAACGCCATCAGCGGTTTCGATGACCCGTCCATCCTGCGCGAGATCTGCAAGATGCTCGACGACGTGGATGATATGCTGGAGAGCTTCATCGGCAAGGACATCATGGAGGAGCCTCTGGAGCAGTACGATAAGCTGCTGTCTCCGGCGGTGCATTTCGACTTCAAGAACATCACGTTTTCGTTCCTGCCCCATCAGGTGAAGGATATGGACGCGCTGGTGAAGAACCTTGAGTCCTCGGCCCCCGAGATTATCGGTGTCGCGCCCTACGAGCAGTGCAAGCAGTTCATCGAGGCGCTGGCCCGCTACCAGAAGTTCTCCGACATCCGCAACGTCGGCGCTGCCATCCACTCCATGATCGAGAGCGTCACGGAGAAGATGGACGAGGTCGGCTTCAAGGACGACGAGGAGTGGACGTATCTGACGAAGATTTTCGGCAGCAACGCCATCCCTGCGGAGTCTGCAGCTACCATTACGAAGGCCATCAAGAAGGCCGAGAAGGACGGTGCTATCACGAGCAAGAACCGTTGGCAGTTGATCGAAATGCTTGCCACCGAATATCTGGCAGGAAAGTGAGTGATGTGATATGCCGGCCCTCAGCAAGTACAATCCCGAATACCACGACGATTGGGCTTGGTCGCTGGCAATCAAGGGAGCCACGAACGACGAGATTGCCGAGGCTTTCGGCATCTCGACGCGCACCTTTATTCGCTGGAAGCAGGAGCATGAGAGTCTGAACGACGCAGTCGAGCGAGGAAAGAACATTGCCGACTCTAAGGTCGAGAAGGCACTTTATCAAAGGGCTTTGGGCTACCAGATTACCGACACCGAGAAAACGATTGACATGGATAAGGACGGCAACCCGAAGCCCGTCCGCATCAAGAACACGACGAAGAACATAGTGCCAGACACTATGGCAATTATGTATTGGCTGAACAACCGCAAGCGTACCCAGTGGGCGCAGCGGCAGGAAGTCGCCCTCTCCGCCGGCGATGATTCCGAAGATGTTCTGATCTATCTCCCCGCAAACGGCAGGGACGATGGCGACCAGCAAGAGTCCTGAGAGAAAAGTCCGTGTGCTGAAGCCGCAGTTCGGCCCGCAAGAGAAGTTTCTTGCGACCCCTGCGGACATCTGCATCTACGGCGGAGCGGCCGGCGGCGGCAAGACCTACGGCCTGCTGCTGTCGGCGTTGAGATACAAGAATGTCAAGGGCTTCGGCTGCACGATCTTCAGGAAGAACTACAAGCAGATTTTCGCCCAAGGCGGTCTGTGGGATGAAGCCCAGAAGATGTACCACGGTATCAACGGGGCACAGCGCAAAATCTCAGACGGCACATGGTCGTTTCGAGATAAGGACGGCAACGAGGTTTCCAAGGTGTCCTTTGCGCATATCGAGCGTTCGGAAGAGCTGGAAAACTGGCAGGGCGCTCAGATCTGCGAGATCGGCTTCGACGAGCTGACGCATTTCAGCGAGGAGATTTTCTTCTATATGCTGTCCCGTAACCGTTCGACCTGCGGTGTCAGGCCGTTCGTTCGAGCGACCTGCAACCCTGACGCTGATAGCTGGGTTGCAAAGTTCATTTCGTGGTGGATCGACCAAGACACCGGCTACCCCATCCCTGAGCGTTCTGGCCTCATTCGCTACATGATTCGGCGTGACGAGGTCGTTTACTGGGCGGACACCAGAGAGGAACTCTGGGAACGCTTCAATCTGACCACACCGGAAGAGAAGGACGAACCGAAGTCGGTGACGTTCATCATGTCTTCCGTGTACGACAACCAAGAGCTGCTGCGTACCGACCCCGGCTACCTGTCCAACCTGAAGGCGCTGTCGGTCATCCAGCGTGAGCGGCTTCTCAAAGGTAACTGGAAGATCAGAGCCGCCGCCGGCCTGTTCTTCAAGAGAACGCAGCTCGGCGAGATCCTGACCATCATGCCGCAGGACGTCATCCAGTGGGTTCGCTGCTGGGACTTGGCGGCAACCGAGAAGACCGAGAATGGCGACCCCGCCTATACCGCTGGAGTCCTGATGGGCAAGCGGAAGAACGGCAGATACGTCATCGCGGACGTCATCAACAAGCAGATGAACGCCTCCGATGTGCGAAAGACGATAAAGCTGACTGCTCAGGCAGACCGTGCGGCGTATAAGCGCGTCCGCATCCGCTTGCCAAAAGACCCCGGCCAAGCCGGTAAAGAGCAGGCAGAGTCCTACATCAAGTTCCTGTCTGGCTTCGACGTTACGGCCGTCGCTGAAAGCGGCAGTAAAGAGGCCAGAGCTGAGCCTATGGCCGCACAATGGCAGGCCGGCAACTTCGACATCATGTATGGCGAGTGGAACGAAGCGTATCTTACGCAGCTTGAGAACTTCCCAGACGGAAAGTTCAAGGATATGGTCGATGCAAGCGCCAACGCATTTGCGGAGATCGAAACGAAGACGGCGTTCAACGTCGGCAACCTGATTTGAGAACAAGCAGAAAGAGGTGAGAGGGTATGGACGACAGACGCAAAGACCAAGCCGAGCGCATCGTGAAAAGGTACGCCCACCTGATCGAGATGCAAGCTGGCAAGGCCGTTCGCCCCTACCGAGCCGACGGCTATGTGAACATGATGAACAAGTACGGAACGAGCAAGGACACCACGGAAGGGTATCAGTTCCGCGCCGAGCCTGTGGTGCCTGACGAACTGCTCACCATGTACTACGAGGGCAACGGCCTGTTTGCGAAAATCATCGACACGCCTGCAGAGGAGGCCATCAAGCATGGCTTCACGCTGGAGAGTACCAAAGACCAGAAGATCGAGGACTTCTACACGGAGGCTCTCGACGAGCTGGACTGGGAAGAAACGGCCATGACCGCCATCCGCTGGGCGCGGCTCTTTGGAGGTTCCATCGCCGTGATGATGATTAACGACGGCCGCGGCATCGACGAGCCTCTGGACTGGCGCAACATCCGGTCGATTGACGATATTCGCGTCTATGACCGCTCGGTGATCCAGCCCGACTATCAGAGTATGTTCTCCTACGACCCGCGTGACCCGTTCCGTACCAGAGGTTCCCGCCTCGGTATGCCCGAGTTCTACCACGTGACGAGCCGCACGGGCACGTTCACCGTCCACGACAGCAGGTGCCTGGTCTTCCAGAACGGCATCCTGCCCGAGAACACGACCAACTCGATTTACCAGCTCTGGGGCATCCCGGAGTATGTGCGCATCAACAGAGCCATCCGCGACGCGGAAGTGGCCCACGGAAGCGCAACGAAGCTGCTTGACCGCTCTGTTCAGGCGGTCTACAAGATGAAGGATCTGGCCGCAGAGCTTGCCACCGAAGAGGGTGAGGACAGAGTCCTGCGTCGTCTGCAGACGATTGACATGGCCCGCGGCCTGCTGAACAGCATCACTATTGACAGCGAGGGCGAGGACTACGACTTCAGGCAGTTCCAGTTCAGCGGCGTCTCCGACGTCATCGACTCGACCTGCAACTTCCTGTCGGCGCTGACCTCAATTCCGCAGACCATTCTCTTTGGCCGTTCGCCGGCAGGCATGAACGCCACGGGCGACGCCGATCTGGAGAACTGGTACAACTATCTGGAGCGCATCCAGAAGCGCATGGTGAAGAAGAACCTGCGCTACCTGCTGTCGGTCATCTTCCAAGCTGGCGTTCGCACCGGCGAAGTGGATGAAGTGCCGAAGATCAAGGTGGAGTTCAACCCTTTGTGGTCGCTCAGCGACACGGAGCAGGCAGACCTTGACCAGAAACGGGCGCAGACACAGTTCACCAGAGCGCAGACTGCCCAGCTCTACATCGACAAGCAGGTTATCGACCCGAGCGAGGTTCGCGCCAAGCTGGCCGACAGCGAGGAGTTCGACGTCGAGAATATGCTCGACGAATACGACGACGAGGATCTGTTCCCCGACGAGCCTGCAGAGGGCGGTCAGATTTCCAGTGATGTTGGGCAGAGCGTTTTCGAGCAGGGCCAGTTTGCTGGCTATGCCAAGGGCGTTGACCTGAAGAAAGCGTCCGAAGACCCGAGCCTCTTGAACCGCGAGATGCTCGATAAGTTGTCAGCCAAGTATGCCGAGGGAACCAGCACCGAAGAGCACAAGAAAGACCCCGGCGGAGATGGTGAAGCTCCCACCGCCGCACCTGCTGCGACCAAGCTGCCGCAGGACATGAGTGACGAGGAAAAGGCCAAAGCCCAAAACGCTGATGCAGGGAGCTACGACACGAACTGGATTACTGCCAACGGAACGCATATACCGCTTGACGACGAGGGAAAGGTGGAAAGCGGCGGACCGAAGAAATTACAAGGCAAGAGCTTCAAAAGCGCAAAAAGTGAAAAAGCCACAAAAGGCGAGTCGAGCGCAAAGAGCGGAAGCTGGAAAGAGAGATCCGACCCTAAAAAGCCCGGCGAAATGAGCAACGGGGATAAACTCGCCGCCAAAGAGAAGAGACTTGCCGAAATAGACGAAAACCGCAGACGTGAGCAAGACGCCATCCGCGAAAAGCATGGCAGCAAAATACAACGAACGTCCGACATCAAAAACGATGCGAGTTTGACTGACGCGCAGAAAACTCAAAAGCTGGCTGAACTGGATATTGAGTTCCAACAGGAGTGGGACGAACTGGGACGGGTAGCCAGAGAAGCAAAAGCTGCGCGGGAGAAGGCCGAGCAAGAGTATGAAACCATATACGACCCCAGTAATGACTATGAAAAATTGAGGGGGATCATGACTATCAAAAAGACGGGCATCAAGACGTCGTTAACCCGGAAGGGCTTACGCAGAATTGCCAAAGGTGTGCAATCGCATACGAAATGCGGCGAAGGGGGTATGACGTTAAGGCGTCACCGGGCGAAAACGATGAACTCGCCAAGGTGTCTAACATTCTGAAATGCTTCGATAAGATCGACGGGACAAAAATCTACTGCGATACGGCGGAGAAAATGAAGGATGACATTTGCGACACGGCACGTCAATGGGGAGACGGAGCGAGAGGGGTCATGACACTCTTCGGAGAAGAGGGGTTCGGGCATATCGTGAATGTTTACGTCAGTAAGCATAGCGGAGTCTGCATTGTCGACTCGCAGAGCGGAAAATCTTATTCGGAATTGTATAAAACCCTCGATAAATACACGGAGCAGAGAATAAATAACGTGTACGAGCTCACACTCTACCGAACGGATAACGCAACGCTTACCGAGGATGTCAAAAAGTACGCTTCAAGGCGGTGATTAGAATGAAACTTGAAACAGTGATTACGGCAAACCAGAAACGCTTTCCGCAGTTCACGATCACAAAGGTGGTTGATGTAGGGAATTTCTGCATCGTATTCGTTTGCGATGACGAGGGGTGTCCGCCGCTTCAAATGCCGTATAAGGTCACAGAAAGCGGAGAGGTTTCTGGCTACGATATGTTCGACGAAAAGTTGAGAGCGGCTTATGCGGCCGGGAAGGTCATCTATCTGGACGAAACGCCGCTCAGAGATAAACCGCCTGCAAATCCCACACAAAACCTCACCACAGCCTCGGCACAAGCTGCAAAGGGTGATGGGAATACATCTACCCCCGAAGATACAAAAGCCTGTGTAGGCGTTCTGGTAGTCTCTCAGGGCAGAGTTCTGAGCGGCACCAGAAAGACGGAGTTCGGCCACGGTCTGATCTGCGGCCCCGGCGGTCACATCAAGGACGGCGAATCTCCGAAGCAGGCGGCGTTCCGTGAAGCCGAGGAAGAGTTCGGCATCAGCCCGAAAGAGCTGATCCCGCTCGGCCGAGGCCCTATGGAGCCAGATACCGGCATCGAGCCGTACATTTTCCTCTGTACCGAGTACGAAGGCGAGCCGAATTGTGTAGACGGCGAAATGGCCGACCCGCAGTTCAGAACGCTGGAGGAAATCGAACAACTGACCCCGTCGTTGTTCCAGCCGTTTGCCGACGATGTGAAGCTCTTGAAGGAAGTCCTTCAAGGTGAACGCGACCCATTTGAGGCATACGTGGAACGACAATCTGGTTCTGCATCAGGGACCAATACCCACCGAGAATAAGGGCAACGAGCAGAGCGGACAGTAACCGCCCTGCTTTTCTTATGCCTGAAACCCATCGCCAAACCCGCGTAAATGACCGTAAAGGGGGCTTTGTCTTTGACCAACAACCAATACCAAGAGGCGGTTAAAAAGGCTGTACGCCCCAAGTTCCGGGGGAATAGGCCCCTTCCCGCAAAGACCATCCCGCAATACCCGCAATCCGCAGAGCGTGAGTACCGCCGTATCGCCGGTGCCTATATGCGGCTGCTGAACGAGGAACTGAAGAAGAAACTGCCCGCCATGATGAACGAGTACAAGCGGGAACGGCATGGAGACTCCCGGCTGGATGACAGCCGCGACCTCGACGCCCGCATCCGCCAGATGCTTCAGGAAGTGTCTGCGGCTCTGGAAAAGCGCATCGCGCAGTTCGGCCTCGACAGCAAAATTCAGCAGATCGCCAAGATGACGCAGAACACCTCAGTACGAGAGTGGAAACGTGCCGTCAAGGACACGCTGGGCATCGACATTCTGGACGACTACTACTTGGGCGAGCTGTACGAGCAGGCTATCCAGAGATGGATTGCCGAGAACGTGGCCTATATCAAGAGTCTGCCGACCGAGACGCTCGGCAATATGCGGCAAATCATTCTGGACGGCTACCTGAACGGTCGGCCGATCCGAGACATCCAGAAGGACATCCAGAGCGAGTACGGCACGTCCAAGCGCCACGCTCAGCTTTTGGCCCGCGACCAGCTTGCGACGCTGAACGCACAGATCACGAAGATGCAGCAGACCGACGCAGGCTGCAAGAAGTATCGGTGGTCTACGTCCCACGATTCCCGCGTCCGCCCGTGCCATGCGGCGCTGAACGGGAAGACCTTCGATTGGAACGACCCGCCTGAGATGTGGTACGACACCAAGGCTGGCCGAGTCTACACCGGCCGCAAATGCCACCCCGGCGAGGACTACTGCTGCCGCTGCGTGGCAATCCCCGTGTTCGACTACGACGGGGTGAATATCCCCATGAAATAATCAGGCGAGGAGGAGAGGACATGGAAACGAAAGAGAAGATCAAGGTCTTCATCGACTTCCAGAACGGCAAGACCGTTTGCATCTGCAAGCGCAGCCGCAAACGCTGCGGCAAGAACTGTTCGCCTGAGGTAGTCGAGAGGGATAAGTTCGCTGAATGGGAACGCACCTTTCATCGTGACCGCTTCGGAAAGAGCGAATAGGTGGTGAGTGCGATGACCAGATATAGACCCACCCGAAGCCGTGACGCTCCCATAGGGGCGCACCCGGCGCCAAATTCAGAAGAAAGGAAGGAAGAGCCGTGAAGAACGCTTGTGCAATCAGCAGTCTTGCACGTCAGCTTGGCAAGGTGAGCGAAAAGCTCGACTCTCTCGCTATGGGAGTGCAGGATGTGGAGCAGAACGCCCCTGACCTGACCGACGTGTATCAGGGTTTGCTTCTCGACGAGATCGAGCACGTCCAGATTTTGACGCTGGAACTCACCAAAGCCGTTGTGGCTGCGGCAGAGGAAACCAACGCCGACGAGGGCGGAAGCGTCTTCGCTGCCGGCGACCTGACCGCTGAAAAGGCCGGGGACGGTGACGGAGACAACGGGCAGAGTGAGGAGAAGAAGTGATGCTCACGCTGCAGAACACTCCGAAAGGAGGTGGGCCCAATGAGTGAGGCCCCGAAATTATCTCAGGTGATCCGTCTGGACAGCCTCCCGCTGAACCAGACGTATTTCACTCCCGAAGGCTACCTGATGGACAGGCCGATCCTGACCAGCACGGGTATCTTCGAGTACACCAACCCTGACGGGAGCGTCAGGAGGGAGCTTCGGCTCCCTGAGGAAGTCTTCGCTGCTGAGAGTCTTGCCTCGTATCAGGGCAAGCCCATCATCATCACGCATGATGCGGGTCTGGTGGACAAGGACAACGTCCAGAAGCATCAGATCGGCACCATTCTGACGGAAGGGTATCGAAGCGGGGATGACGTCCGTGCGGAGATCGTTATTCACAACACCGACGAGATGCGGTATTGCGGCCTGAAGGAGCTGTCCCTCGGCTACAATCTGACGCTCGATGAAACGCCGGGTGAGTGGAACGGCCAGCACTACGACGCCATCCAGCGGGACATCCGCATCAACCACTTGGCCTTGGTCCGGGAAGCCAGAGCCGGTGAACAGGCGCGGTTAAATATTGATGGCCGTGATCCTGCAAGAACTCTCAAAGGAGGAAAAGTCATGAAGAAGAAAAATGCTCCCAAGAATGCTCGTCGCGCTGATGGCGTTCTGTCCCCGGAAGAGCTCGCCAAGGCCATCGAGGAGTACAAGGCCCGCCGTGCTCAGCGCCTCGCCGCCAAGACCGACGAGGACCCCACCGAGGGTACTGATCCCGTAGTCAGCGCCAAGCCCACCAACGCCCCCGCTGCCGCGCAGGATGACGACGATACCGTTGTCGCTCCCGCCGGTCAGGAGCCCCAGACTGTCGAGGATAAGGTGGCGGCTGTCAAGGACAACCGTGACCGCCGCGATGCTGACGGCGACCCTGAGGATCTGGAGTCCGCGAAGGGCGTCATTGCCAATCAGGACGAGGACATGGACATCCTGTTCGACATCATCGACACTCTGCTCGCGCAGAAGGAGTTCGACGAGGCTGGCTGCACCGATCCTCAGACCGACGAGGGTGATGACACCACCGACGAGAACAACGACGAGGGCGACGACGACACCGACAATCAGGACAGCGACGATGACCCCATCCCCACCGCTACGCCCGCCGACCACACCCAGGGCGAAGTCCTGAACGCCGACGGCATCGACGCCATCATCCGCCAGCGCGTGAAGATCGGCATGATTGGCAAGGCCCTGAACCTCGACGGCGTTGAGGATATGAGCATCTCTGCCGCCAAGAAGGCCATCATCAAGGCCGTGCGTCCCGAGATGCGTCTGGACGGCAAGAGCGATGCGTTCGTGAACGCTGCGTTCGAGTACGCCGTCGCTGATGTCGAGTCCCGCTCCAAGAAGGATGTCGGCTACCAGAAGAAGCAGATGTTCAACCGCGACTCTCGCACCCCTGTCAGCAACGGCGTCGGTTCCGCTGATGCCGCCCGTCAGAAGATGATCGAGCGTCGTCAGAATAGAGCAAAGGAGGAAAAGTAACATGAGTGCTCAGACCAAGTACGGCTATTCCACCCCTATTGGCGCGGCTGGCGGTATCGTTGATGTCGCGCCGCACCAGATCGACACTTTCCTCAACGAAGAGGAGAACGGCGTCCTGAAGTTCGGCGCGGGCGTCGTTCAGGGCAGCAAGCCCGGTGTCAATATCGCCCTGCCCAAGAAGGCCGCTACCGCCGCCAAGTTCGAGGGCATCACCACCAACAACCGCACCACCGAGTACGATCTGGAGGGCAAGCTCGCCGTTCGTAAGGGTGCTGCCGTTGGCGTCATGCGCTACGGCAAGATTTACGGCCGCGTGGCTGAGGGCGTCGAGCCTGCCTACGGTGACAGCGTTTACCTGATTACCGAGGGCGAAGAGGCTGGCTGCTTCACCAACGAGGCTGGCACCCCTGCTGCTGGCGAAGGCCATCAGGGCGACCCCGCCACCATCGCCGTCAAGGCCCGCTTTGTCGGCGGCGTCGATACCAACGCCCAGATTGCCCCGATTGAGCTGTTCAATCAGGCTCAGGCGTAAGAAAAGGAGGAACGTGAATTATGGCTACCAAAAAGCACATGAACTATGATAGCGACGAGGCCATGACCCTGCGGGGCTCCAAGATCCCCAAGGCTATCATGGCTTCCGAGGGCACTCGCTTCGATAGTGCCGAGGATGCTTCCGTCTTTTTCGCCCGTGAACTCGACCACGTCAAGGCTCAGTCCTACGACGTCGAGTACCCCGAACTGACGGCCCTGCACCTGTTCCCGCAGAGCTCCGAGGCCGACCCCGGCGCGGAGACCATCACCTACTACACCTACGACAAGACCGGTCTGGCGAAGATTATCGACAACTACTCCACCGACCTGCCCCGTGCGGACGTGACCGGCAAGCCCAGCTTCGCCAAGATCAAGTCCATTGGCGACAGCTACGGCTACTCCGCTCAGGAGATGCGGGCTTCTCGTCTGGCTGGCAAGTCTCTGGACGCCCGCAAGGGCGAGTCCGCTCGTTACCAGATCGACGCCCTGACCAACAAGATCGCATGGTGCGGCGACGAGGAAAGCGGCCTGATGGGCGTTCTGTCCGACGGTCAGAATATTCCTCTCTACACCATCGGCGCCAATGCCAGCGGCAAGACCAAGTGGGCCGACAAGTCCGCCGACGAGATCCTCGCCGACGTGAACGGCATGGCGAAGCAGGTTGCGAAGATCACCAAGAACGTCGAGCGCCCCGATACCCTGTGTGTCCCTGCTGACGTGTTCATGGACATCTCCACCCGCCGCATTCCCGACACCAGCACTACGGTTCTGGCGTTCATTCAGGAGCACGCTCCGTACATCAAGAACGTCGTGTCTACCGCTGAGCTGGATGCCGACTCTCCCGAGACCAACCCCTACGCGACCGGCGGCAACCCCCAGGGCGTGGCGTTCCTGTTCAAGAACGACCCCCGCAAGCTGACTCTGGAGAACCCGATGCCGTTCTACCAGTACCCCCTGCAGGTCGAGAAGCTGGAGACCATCATTCTCTGCGAGGCCCGCACCGCTGGCGTCATCGTCTACTACCCGCTGTCCGCTCTGATCGCGGTCGGCGTGTCCTAAGAGGGGAAAATTTTTATGGGGAGGTTGCCACGCGGCAATCTCCCCATAACATTTGCGTCAATCGAGAATAACGTCAGGCTGTCGAGGAGCCACCCTGCGGCAGCCCACGAATAACAGGAGGTTCATCATGAAGATCAGAAATAAGGGCTCCAAGATTATCAACATCGGCACGACGATCCTCATGCCCGATGCGTCTATGGACATCAACGAGGCCACTCTCAAGCTGCCCGCCATTCAGGCGTTCATCGCCAAGGGGCTGCTGGAGACCGACGAGAGCGACGCCGCCTTCCAGAAGGCCGTCGAAGAGGCTGCTGCGAGAAAACTGGAAGAGGATGCCAAGGCGAAGGCTGAGGCGGAAGCCAAGGCAAAGGCCGAAGCTGACGCGAAGGCCAAGGCTGAGGCGGAAGCTGCTGCCAAGAAGGCTGCAGAGGATAAGGCCAAGGCTGACGCCGCCAAGAAGGCCGCTGCCGCAAAGGCTGCCGACGAGAACAAGTAAGGAGTGAGCGCCATGAAGGCCATCCAGTACATCCGACTGATCGGGAAAGAGTTCATCTCCCTGACCGACGCGGAGCTTCACCTTTGGGTGGAGATGGTTCGCCCTATGGTGAGCCGCAAGCAGTTCGGGAAGCTGTATGAACAGGCGATTGCCTATCTCGTCTGCCACAAGCTGAAGATGGCCGGGTATGGCGAGAATCCGCTCGGAGATATGGGCGCTATCGGCATCGGTTTCGCTGTTGGAAGCGTGTCCGAGGGCGGGAGCAGCATCAGCTTCGGGGCGAATCAGAGTTCCAACCTCGCAACGGATGCCGAACTCGGTTTGACCGCTTACGGCGTTCAATTTCTCCAACTCCGACGGATGGTTATTGTCCCAATCCATTGCAGCGGTGAGCTTGACAGCTCTGGCGGCAAAGGGAAGAACAATCCGTGTATCGTGCCTGTCGCCTCTGACGCCGTCCTCGGCGGCATCAAGGTACGCCCCGGCTCTGGCTTGAAGCTGGAACCGGACGGGACGCTCTCTGTTGACAGGGAGGAACCGTAATGGCGTTGAGCATTTCAGACCTGACGCCTGAGGGCAGAAGGTATTTCGAGCAACTGCAGAAGCTCTCCCGGCTTGAAGTGCAGGTCGGGTTCCAAGAGGGCCAGACCTACGAAGACGGCACATCCCTTGCGGACGTGGCCGCGTACAACGAACTCGGCACCTCTGACAGCCCAGCCAGACCGTTCATGCGACAGAGCTTCGAGAACCACGAGCCCGAACTGAAAGCGGCCTGTGAGCAGGTCAACAAGACGCTGGCCGAGGGCGGCACGACCGAAAAGGCCCTCAAGGATTTGGGCGTCTTCTGCAAGGGCCTTGTGCAGCAGGAGATCGTCGATGGCGGTTTCGTGGCGAATAAGCCATCCACCATCAAGAAGAAAAAGTCCGAGCAGCCGTTGATAGACACCGGCCACATGAGGCAGTCGGTTGACTTCGTCATCAAGGAACGAGGTGATTGACCGTGAACATTACGCTGTTCAACAAGAAATACTGGGTACGCCGGTTCAAAGAGCCGCAGAACATTCGCGGTTACATCACCGCAGACCACGAGGACTTTGTTGCCAGTCTGCATATCCACCCGATGGGTTCGGATGCGATGCTTGCGCTGCCTGAGGGCGAACGCAAGATGAAGCATCTGGAAGGCCATGGAACCGATGTGCTGATACTGGCCAGCGAAGCTACCGGCATCAAGGGCGACCTGTTGTACTACATGGGCGACTGGTACGAGTGTACCGCCGCCCAGCCGTGGGATCATACGGTGCTGTCGCACTTGAACTATCAGTTCTGCCTCGTGCCGACAGACGGCGCACGGGCTTCGGACATCGAAGACCCGCCGCAGGATGACCCAGCAACAGCGGGGAAGACCCAGCAGGAGATCCCACCCATTACGAATTTCCCCATTGCGTCCGCAGACACCGTCGGCGTGGTGCGCATCAAGGACGATTCCGGGCTGGTGATTGACGAGGAGGGCTTCTTGTCGCTCGCAAAGCCGACCGACGGAGGTGATACGCCATGAGAGTAGGGCAGGCCAAGGAGCTGTTCCGCGCTCTGACCCAGCAGTATTTCGGCGGCGCCAACGTCGTATTCGCCAATCAGAGCCGCACGGCCAAGCAAAAAGAGCCGCTTGTGGTGCTGACCCCCGGCAACGTCCACCGCCCGCAGGCTCCGAACTACACGTTCGTAGATGGCGAGGTCGTCGGGCATTACCTCTCCCGCTTCTCGATCACGGTGGATCTGTTCACGAACGGTTCGCCGGTCGTCGATGAAGTATCAGGGAAGGTCGTGGCATACGAGGATAACGCGGTGGACGATATGCTGTCCTTTGCCGACTTCCTCAATTCCGAGCATACCGTCCAATGGAGCCATCAGAACGATGTGAGCATCCTGATTGACGGCGATGTGCTGAACCTGACAGGTGTTGTGAACGATACGAGCTACGAGTTCCGTTCGCGCCTGACGGTTCAGTTTTATTTTACCCAAAAGGCAGTGGGAGCTTCCACGGCGCTGCTGGAAAGCAGCCTGCAGTACCCCACAGGCGAGAAAGACCCGGAAACGCAGGAGCCGACCTACACGCCTACCGAGCCGCCCGAGACTGATAGCAAGTCCGGGCCTTGGGGCGACAAGGAGGAGCCTATCGTCGTTCCGACATTCGAGCCGTCCGCCAGCGGTGGCGGAACCGAAGAGCTGGCAAAGGAAGAAACCGGCTACTTCACCGAAGTTGAGATAAAGGAGGAAACAGGCAATGAGTAAGAACTACGACATGATTGCCACGGTAGACATCGACATCGCAACCCCGATTGTAGATGATACCAGCTTCGACAATCTGCTGATTATGGGTCCTGCGCCGAAGATTGGCACCAAGTCCCCGGCCCGCGTTGGGGTTTACTCTGACATCAGCGAAGTGGAAGACGCCGGCTTCGTCACAAGCGGCGCGGATGCCGACCCCGTCGGCCTTGCCGCAAGCGTGGCCTTCGCTCAGAGTCCTCGCCCGACGGCGGTGTATATCGCTGTTCAGCAGCTCTCCGAAGGCGCTGTTGTGGCCGGCCAGACCATCAAGGACACCAATGCTGCGGTCGCGCAGTATGCGGGCAAGAAAGAGGGCCTTACCGGCTGCGCCATCTCCTTCAAGGAGTCTGCCCGCAAGCTGAGCATGGTTCTGGACGGCCCAATCACCGGCGTCAAGAACACCGGCCTTTTCGATATGCTGGCGGCGCTGATCGCCGACGGCTATACCGCGACCATCGAGGACACCGTCATTACCGACGGTGCCAGCTTCAAGGCTTGCCCCGTGTGGAGCCGCCTGAAGAAGATGGATAAGGGCGATGAGGAGCAGTTCACCGTCGAGGTGAACAAGGCCGGCGGTACTGCGGTGCTCTACACCGTGGCTATTTCGTACCCCGACCCCGACGCACCTGCCACGCAGGCAGCCGAGGACAATGAGCCTGCCAACACCCCGGACACCGAACTGGAGACCCCGGCGACTACCATCGCCCGCGCTCTGGCTACCTCCGGTTGGTACGTGCTCTGCACCGCGGGCGTTGACCCCGCCAAGTACGAGGAGATCGCCGCGTACATGGAAACGCAAGAGAAACTCTTCTGCTACACGGAGCTGGATTGCTTCGCAGCCCCCGGCACCGTCCGCGAGGACGGCGAGGATCTGGTACAGCCGTCCGTAGGCAACGTCTACTTCCGCACTCTGGGCGTCTACGGCCGCGAGACTACGGATCAGGCCGACGAGGACATCCCGCCCGCGAACCGCTACATCAACGTGGCGTTCGTTGCGAAGTGGCTGAACTACGAGTCCGGTAGCGAGACGACCGCCTTCAAGCAGCTTGCGTCTGTGTACCCGTCCAAGCTGACCAGCACGGAGATGAAGGCTATGGCCGACAAGAGCCTGAACTACTTCATCACGGTCGGAAGCAAGAACCTGAGCATGAACGGCAAGGTCATCGGCAACGAGTGGGCGGACATCATCCGGTTCCGCGACTGGTTGAAGAACGATATGCAGCTTCGTGTTGTCAATCTGTTCGTCACCCGCCCGAAGGTGCCGTACACCGATGCAGGTATCTCTCTGGTGCAGAACCAGATGATTGCCTCGCTGAAATCCGGTCAGGACGCCGGCGGCATCGCCGAGAGTGAGTTCGACGAGGATGGCACCGAGATTCCCGGCTACGTCACGTCCGTTCCTCTGGCTGCCAGCCTGTCCGCGTCCGAGAAGGCATCCCGCAAACTGACGAAGTGCAAGTTCAAGGCCAGACTGGCCGGTGCGATCCACTTCGCCGAGCTCAAGGGCAGCCTGACCTACGAACTGTAAGGAAGGAGGAACTGAGAGATGGGTAAGATCAAGACCTACAACCCGAAGGAAGTCACGATTGCGCTCGGCAACCACATTGTTGTCGGCTACGCCGACGACAGCTTTATCACCATCGACCCGAACGGCGACGGCGTCACCAAGAAGGTCGGTTGCGACGGCGAGATCGTCCGCAGCATCAGCCCCGATGATACCTACATCGTGAAGCTGACCGTGCTGCAGACCTCCGAGACGAACAGCTTCCTGCAGAACCGCTTCAAGCAGGACCGTCAGACCGGCGACGGTATGTTCCCGATCCTGATTAAAGACCTGAAGGGCGGCATGGTGTTCAGTTCCGACGCGGCATGGCCCGCCAAGCCCGCATCCCGCGGCTTCGGCAAAGAGTCCAACAACCGCGAGTGGGAGCTGCACACCGGCTCTGGCGAGCTGACCGAGTAAGCAACGCAAAGAGGCCGTCCGTAAAGGGCGGCCTCTACCGTACATAACGAGGGGGTTATGAACTATGAGAAGAATGCAGACGATTGAGAAGGTCATCGGGGAGAACACGTTCTACATCCGCCCGTTCGGCGCCTTTGCGGCGGCGAACATCAGCGGTGAACTGGCCGCCTTGCTGTCCCCGATTTTGGCGGGCATCGCCCCGCTGTTTGGCGGCCTCGACACGGGAGACGGCGGCTCTGACGCCGTAGCGAACCCGCTGGACATGGACATCGAGGAGGCTATGCCTGCCATCAGCAGCGCACTCTCTACGATTTCTGGTGACAAGGTCGAACGCATGATGCGCCGCCTGCTGATCGACCAGCAGAATATCAGCGTTCAGGGCGAGGACACCGACGGTGACACCGTCATTCTCGACAAGGATCTGGCTGACGAGGTGTTCTGCGGCGAACTGCAGGATATGTTCATCCTGTGCTACGAAGTTATCAAGCTGAACTTCAAGGGTTTTTTCAAGAGAGTCGGAATCCGATCTGGCAGCCTTATCGACAAGCTGCGGAAGGGGACTCCGACATCCGAAAATGGGGAGACTTCGACTTCGGACGCTTCAGCGAGCTTGAGCTGAGAATGTACTCGCTTATCAAAGCGGGTATTGCCACGAAGTCCGAGTTGGACGAAGCCTACACCCTCGACGAAGCTCTGAAACTGTATGCGCTGTATAGCATGGACAGGGACATCGAGCGGTTCCAAGCCGAGGAGATGCAGGCCGAAATGGGCAGATAAAAAGCCCGCTCCACGCAGGAACGAGCTTTTCCATTTGCGCCTCAGTACATGATGCGGACGAGGGCTTTGTAGTTGTCAGCGTCAAGAGAACGCAAAGCCTTAGTCCCGTCTTTGAAGATGATCGAGACAGTGTAATCGCTGTTCTTTTTGGCGGAGTTAGCTCCAGCGATGGCGCCAATTCCGCCAAAGAGTGCTGCGCCAACAGCGCCGCGGGCCACGCCGTTGCCCATGCTGGAATTGCCCTCCTGCATGACCAGCTCGTAGTGGTCTACGGTAGTCTTGTTGATGAAGGTCTTCTTTGCGCCGAAGAATTTGTTCTCGGTAATGAGAAGCCCTTTTTGTCGCCCTTGAACGAAATCAGGCCGCTGTAATCACCGGCGAGAACCGTGTTTGCCATGATTGTGTGCTCCTCTCTGAAATATAGCCTTACGGCTTATGAGTAATATCCCATCAGCTTTAAGCGGCACGGTCAACACGGAGCGGTCAAATCTGCTATGAAAGGAGGGCGATTGTTCGTGACGATTGCGAAGTTTATCAACGAGGTTGGTTTCAAGGTACGCGAAGGCGACGTGAAAAAGGTCAACGGAACGATTTCCAACATCAAGAACACAGCGGCGAAGTTGCTCGGCGCAATCGGTATAGGGTTCAGCTTGACGCAAATCAATGCCCTCGTGGAAGAGTTTGGGCGAGTCAATGAACAGGTCAAGAACTCAACCGCCGCGCTCGGAGACCAAGCTGAGATTCAGAAGAAAATCATGGAGTCTGCTCGGCAAACGCGAAGCAGCTACGCGGAAACTGCCGGAGTGATTTCCGACCTCGTGCATGAAAGCCCGGATCTATTTGGTAACATCGACGAAGCGGTCAAATTCAATAATGCAGCAACAATGCTGTTTAAGTCTGCTGGTAAGACGAATGAAGATATTGCCGGCCTTATGGAAGCAATCAACAAATCCTTTGCCAAGGGTTATGTTGACAGCGAAACAATCAGCCAGCTTTTGGAGCGTTCGCCCGAAGCGGTAGAATTGCTTAACAAAAAGCTCGGTACGACCTCCGACAAGCTGGAAGAGATGGCGTCGTCCAGAACAATGACGGTCGCAGATCTAAAGGCGGCGTTTGTAGACAACGCCAGCATTATTGAGCAAAAGTTTGGGGGTGTTCAATACAGAATTACAGACGCCTTGACTGTCATCCGAAGCGAATGGGGACTCTGGCTGACGCAGATGGACAGTACGCTCGGAGTGACGAACACTATCGCAACTGCGATGGTGAAGTTCTCCGACACGGCGATGCGCGTCATGAACCGCGTCCGAAACGCCGTGCAATGGCTGAGCGACAAACTGGGTGGCAGCGAGAAGCTACTGAAGCTCCTGACTATCACGGTTGGAGCGTTCCTCATAGCGAGCAAAGCGGACAAGGTGATTGGCTTCTTGAAGAACGCCGGCTCTCTCCTTGGCAAGCTCAAAACCGGCCTCGGTGCCATCAACCTCAAGGTCGTCGCCATCGCGGCGGCCATCATCATTCTGGCACTGCTGATCGAGGACTTCGTGAACTTCATGCAGGGCAATGACTCTCTGCTCGGTTCGATGCTCGAAAAGGCAGGTATTGACGCCGACAAGGTGAGGGAGACCATTCAAAACGCATTCCAGAAGGTCAAGGATTTCCTCATTACCACGTGGGGCGTCATCAAGACAGTGCTCACGGCGGTATGGAATGCGCTCAAGACGGTGGCTACGTCTGTCTTTGGCGGACTCCAACGGTTCTGGGAGAAGCATGGCGAACAGATCATGACCGCCCTCGCAAACATCTGGACCGGCATCAAAGACCGCCTGATCTTGGTGTGGAACATCATCAAGACTGTGGCGATGGTCGTTTTTGGAGCGCTCAAGAAGTTTTGGGACACATGGGGAGAGTCGATCTTGACTGCGTTTGAGGCAGTCTGGAACGTCATCAAGGCTGTGTTCGGCACTGCCTTTGATGTGCTGGCCGACTTGTTCGCCGCATTCTCCGCACTGTTTGCCGGAGACTGGGAGGGCTTCTGGGAGAACATCAAGCAGTATTTTGCAGACCTCTGGAACGGCATCCTGAACATTCTCGGCACCATCCTGACCGGCATCTGGAACGTCGTCAGCAGCGTGTGGTCGAAGATCTGGGAGATCGTTTCCAACATTGCGACCGGCATCTGGGAGTCCGTGACAACCGCGTTCACGAATATGTGGAACGGCATCACGACGACCGTAGGCAACATCAAGCAGTCCATCGTGGACGGCTTCACCGCTGCTATCGACTGGATCAAGAGTCTGCCTGCCCAGGCGTTACAGTGGGGCGCCGACATTATCAACAACATTGTTGAGGGAATCAAGGGAGCGGTCGGTAAGGTCGGAGAGGCAGTCTCCGGCGTCGCCAGCAAGATCAAGGGCTTCCTCGGCTTCTCCGAACCGGATGAAGGCCCGTTGAGTGACTTCCACACCTATATGCCCGACATGATCGACCTGATGACCAAGGGCATCAGCGCGGGCAAGGCCAAGGTACGCGATGCGCTCGGCGCTCTGACGGGTGATATGTCCATCATGGCGCAGGCCAACGTAGCCAGCCCCACCACGGCGCGGACGGCTATGGGCAGCAACAGCGTCAGCAAGAGCGTCGTGCAGAACGTGAACATCAACAACAAGTTCGAGGGCGACCGTGCCGGCCAGCAGAAGTCCGCAGCGGCGATGGATAAGGCCGCAGGCGACTCTACGGGCGAGATGGCCCGCGCCCTCGCGTATGCAAGGTAGGTGACGTAGATGGCAAGAGCAAAAAGACCTGTCACCATTGCAGGCATCGAGTTCGACGCGCTTATCAGCGAGGAGCATGGCTACGAGGCTACCGTTCCTGAGTATGCCGTTGAGAGCGGCTTCTCCGTCAGCGACGCGATCATCCACGGCGCCGAAACGCTGAACATGGTTCTCTATGTCACCGATACTCCGGTCACATGGAGAAGCCACAGCGGGCGCGGTCGTGTTGAGCAGGTCACGAAGCGGCTGGAGGAGCTGTACTACGCCGCCGAGCCGGTCACAATCGTCACCAGCGACGCCACCTACACCAGCATGGCGATTGAGAACCTGACCATCAGCAAGAGCGCCGAGGTAGGCTACGCCCGAGAGATCCCGATTTCGTTCCGCAAGATTCGCATTACGACGGCGCGGACGGCGACCATCCCCGCCAGCTACGGCAAGAGCGGTGCGACCGCCGCTTCTGCAGGCACGGCCAACACGTCCAGCGGGAGCAGCGGACGCTCAGGCTCCGGTGGCTCCGGTTCGGGTTCTGGCTCTGGTAGCGGCTCTGGTAGCAGCTCTGGCAACAGCAAGTCGAGCATCCTCTATGGTGCCGCAAAGTCAATCGGCCTGATTTCATGAGGAGGGAAACGAGATGGAATATATAATCATCGAAGTCCCAGACCTCAATGACAGCATGAGCCGCGTCGTTCTGAACGGCAAGGCATATTTGATTCGGTTCACATGGAACGACCGCGGCGGCTTCTGGAAGTTCGGCCTCTATGACACGCAGAGTCAGCCTATCGTCATCGGCATCAAGATTGTGCCGAGGTTCCCCGTGAACCTGTTCTACGGTGTGACCGCGTTGCCGAGCGGCGTGTTCGGCGTGATGACCAAGCTGGAGCACATCGGGAGGGGTGATTTCCTCGACGGGAAGGCCAGCTTCGTATTCTGCCCTGCGGAAGATAGCGACTGACCCACTTTTCTATCCGTCCTACGGACTGTCCGCGGACGCTCCGTGGGACGGTCACACATGAAATCCGAGGACAGTCCACGCATAACCGTAACCGTAACCGTAACCGTAACCTATACCGTAATCTAACCTAACCAGTAAATATATTTGGTGTGCGTTTTGCAAACGCACGAGCGTGTTTTCTTTGCTTATTTTTCGTGATTTTGCTTTTTGAGCAAAGTCGTTTGTAAAACGAGAGGGGGGATTTTGATGTCTGCGAACTTCGACAGAGAGTATCGCTTGGCTGCAGGTAAAGCCGGCGGCATGGGCTTCGAGATCGGCGAGAAGTCGAAGAGCCAGCCCGTCCCGCTGCACATCAATTTCTCCATTGAGCGCACCGACCTTGAAACGCAGAATACGGGCCGTGTGACCGTCTGGAACTTGAACAAGGGGCACCTCGCCACTCTGGATGAAAAGGACTGCGTCCTGTCCCTGAAGGCGGGCTACGGGAGCCGTATGCCGCTGATTTTCGCCGGCATCGTCACAAACTGCGTCACGACCCACGACGGCGCAGACCGCAAGACGGAGATCGAGGTGGTAGACAACCTCGTCGAGATCCGCGATACCTACGTCACGATTTCGTATGTGGGCACGGTGAACTGGAAGACCATCTTCGACGATGTGGCAAACCAGATGGGTGTGGCGGTGACGTATTCGTACAACGCTGAGTTTGCCGACATCGCCAACGGCTTCAGCTTCGTCGGCCTCGCCCGCGATATTATGACGAAGGGATGCGCCTGCTGCGGCCTCGTGTGGAGTCTGCAGAACGGCGTCATGCAGGTCAAGAAGCCGGGGGATGTCATGAGCCGTGAGGTCTTCGTTCTCTCTGAGGACTCTGGGCTGCTGGGCATCCCTGCCCGCGTCACCGAGGCCAACTCCGAAACGAGCGATAAGACCAGCATCGGGTGGGAGGTCGAGTTCTTCCTGAACGGGGCCATCCACATTGACGACTATGTGAAGCTGGAGAGCAAGACCGTCACGGGTTATTTCCGCGTCGCCAAGCTGACGCAGGCTGGAGACAATATCTCCGGTGACTGGACGTGTACGGCGCGGCTCATGGAGGTGCAGGGGTAATGATGCAGGAGTTTGTGCAGGAGATCCAGAACACCGTCCAACGTGGGCTTCGCGGCATCCATACGGCCATGCCGGGGCGGATCGTCAGCTTCGACGCCGCAAAGGGCATCGCAACGGTCAAGCCCGCGATGAAGTTCAAGAAACCGGACGGGAAGACGATGGATTTCCCACAAGTCACCGGCGTTCCGGTCGTGTTCCCGCAGGGGGCAGGACAGGGCGCAACGATTGCGTTTCCGGTCAAGCCCGGAGATAGCTGCCTTCTGGTGGTGGCCGAGCAGAGCCTCGACTACTGGCAGTACGGGCAAGAAACCAGCACGGATCTGGCCTTCGACATGACGAACGCGATTTGTATTCCCGGCCTGTTCGCCCAAGGGAACTCCGTGGTCGCGGATGCCTGCGCCCAAAATGCGGTCATCGTCGATGTCAAGGGAACCCGCCTGACAGTCAAGGGCGGCTCCGTGACGATTTCTGCTCCCGAAGTCACCGTCGAGGGAAACCTGACTGTGACCGGCAGCCTGTCGTATTAGGCCCGTAGAAGTTCGCTACGAGCTTTCAGGCAAAAGCAACAATCTACACCCATGAGGCGCTACGACACCGTCTGGGTGATTTCTGGCGATTCCAGACTACTTCTGGGAGGGGGTATTCACCGTGTTAGACATCAGACTGAATGAGGACGGCGATATTGCCATCTCCAAGAATGGCGACATCTCCACGACGGAGAGCGTCAGACAGGCCGTAATGATTCGGCTGCGCTGGATTTATGACGAGTGGCGGCTCGGCCCTGAGCTGGGCTTCCCATGGTTCGAGGAAGTGTTCATCAAGAACCCGAACACCATCAAGATTAAAACGCTCGTGAGAGACGAGATCCTGAAAGTGAAGGAGGTCAAGGCGGCGACGGTCACGTCGGTCGATTACAACCCGGCGAAGCGGATGGCGACGTTCCGATACACCGCCACCGTGGGAGAGGACACGTTTAGAGAGGAGGTAACGCTGTATGGCTGATTATGGCCTGACCCCGCAGGGGCCGAATATCAAGCGGCTGGATGTCATTCTGGAAGAAATGCACTCGGGGCTGTCGGAGAAATGGGGCGTGAATACGCGCCAGAACCCCGAGTCCCTGCTGAACCACCTGCTGACGAACGTGGCCGACGCCATCGCCGACCTCTGGGAGTTCGGCGAAGCGGTGTACTTCTCGCAGTACCCGGCCACTGCAGAGGGGCGGAGCCTCGACAATGCCGCCCAGTATGGCGGCTCCACCCGCGAGGCGGCCGCGAAGTCGTACTACCCGATTCATTGTACGGGCAAGGAC